>OFFY01000372.1_pt1 | contig 46690 bp, 43 predicted proteins | sample 1521481 | NCBI WGS metagenome assembly OFFY01 (sample SAMEA3504117, study PRJEB24116) | mouse gut metagenome | biome: mouse gut; feature: mouse-associated habitat; material: faeces | place: Denmark | collected 2011
GTGAAGTGAGGACTCAGTCTTATGAAGACAAAAATGTTATTTTGAATCAAATAGAATTTCACAGGTTCTGAAAAGGATATGGCAACGCAAGGCACAAAAGATGGATCGAAAGTACGTGGATTTCCAGAAGGTAGAATAAAAATCAGGAGAAATTAAGAAATGATTAAATTAATAAAAATAAGAGAAAATAAAAATATGGCAGACCGGGCGGCAAACTGGTTTCATCAAAAGTGGAACATTTCGTTCCGGGCATATCAGGAGAGCATTCGTGACTGTCTGAAAAATGAAACGATTGTACCACAATGGTATCTGGCAATGGACAGCGATGCAATTATCGGAGGTCTTGGCGTAATTGATAACGATTTTCATAACCGGAAAGATTTGACACCAAATGTGTGTGCTGTTTACGTTGAGGAACCGTATCGTTGTCAGGGAATTGCCGGAAAATTATTACAATATGTATGTGAAGATATCAGAGAACAGGGTATTGATACACGGTATCTTGTTACAGATCATACTACTTTTTATGAAAAATACGGATGGGAATTTTTGTGTATGGTTCAGGGAGATGAAAAGTCAGGCATGACCAGAATGTATATTCATAGATAAATTCTGGTTTAGGGACGGTTAAGTGCTTGCAGATTTTCATTGGTATAGATCTGTAGGTTATAGAATTTATGTACGGACAATACATTTCCGGTAGGGGAGAAATTTTAAACAGGGAGTCCATACAAGGACAGGGAGAGGGAAGATGATAAAATTGATAAAAAGATGTGTTTTTCTGTTGCTGGTGCTGCTTCTGGGCATGGGTGCGGGGATCTATGGGTATGTGCATTACACTGCGCCAAAGGAGCCGGAGCTTACTTCTGCTTTTGTCAGCGGAAAGCTGGAAGCGGTCAGTGAATTGACCACCGCCCGGTTGACCTATACAGGGCTGATCAAATATACAGAAGGAAAGATTCCGTTCCTTACGAAAAACAGCTTTTCCATGATCTACACGGCCAGAGTCCGGGCGGGGATCGATATCCGGATGGCAGAGGTCGACGTTCAGGAGGATCAGGTGGTGATCACACTGCCGGAATGCGAAGTGCAGTCCGTGGAGATCGATGAAAACTCCATCGAGTTCTACGATGAGCAGTGGGCATTGTTTAACCGGACGGAAAAGGAAGACGTCATTGATATGGTGGCGGCAGCGAAGGCGGATGTGTCGGAAAAAGCAGATATGGAAAGTCTGATCCAGAATGCCAGGGTCCAGACGGAGCATATCGTCCGGGGGCTTTTGGAGGATGTGATTGGGGAGCGGACGCTGGTGATTCAGTAGGCCTTTTTCAAAGTTCGCAGAAACTGGCTGCACCTTATTACTGGGAGGTATTGCCGGATGAAGAAAAAACGTTTTATTATCATTAACCTGTTGTTTCTTGTTCTGACTTTTCTGGAATCGGGCATCTTCACAGAGGTGCTGTGGCATGGATGGGGCGGCTTTGGAGACATAACCATGGAATACACCGTCGAAGGAAGCGTCGGGAGTTTTTTTCTGGTATGTTTCCTTCCGGTGAGCGTGATGGGAATCTTTCTGATTCGTATGGGGCTGTGCATAAAAAAGAAGGCCGATTGGAAAGCGTTTTGTTTTGACTGCACGGGTGCGCTGGCTGGTACAGGGCTTGGCCTGGGGGCCTTCTTTCTTATACCCTTTTTTGCCTGGTACAATCCTGTTTTTCAATGGGGCAGACAGATGGCGGCATTGCTGATTGACTGCTTTTGCTGGATGGAATATCCGATGCCTTAAAGCAGCTGACAGTGATGGAAGTTTTCATTTTTACCAGGAAAGATGGTAGAATTTTTCAACAGATTGTGTTAGACTGACAAAAAGTAATTTTCGGAGAATGGGCTTTTGTGCTGTATGCAGGCGCCGGACTCCGTTGTAAGGGGGATGATTCATGAAAAAGGAAGGAACGGAAGTAAAAATCAAAAGTCTGCAGAAAGCGCTGCAGGTATTGGAGTGTTTTGTGGAGAAGCAGCCGCTTGGGGTGACGGAGATCAGCGAGAAAATGGGGCTGTATAAAAGCAATGTCCACAACATACTGTCCACGTTTAAAGCGATGGACTATCTGGAACAGGATCCGGATACCGGGAAATTTCGTCTGGGGACGGCAGTGTTTGCGCTGAGCCGGGCACTGCGTGAGAATCTGGATATCAGCCGGATTGTCGTGCCGTTTATGCGCCGGATTGCTGAGGAAGCGGGGGAGGTGGTATACCTGGCCATTCCCAGGGGGGATGAGGTCGTATATCTGGAGGCGGCCTATCCGGAGTCTCAGAAGCTGTCCGGCAGCATCGTCACCGGAGAGCGTGCCAGGATGCACTGCACCAGCGTGGGGAAAGCGATTCTGTCCAGTATGGATCCAAGGGAGCGCCAGAAACTGCTGCAGGAACCGCTGGAGGCGTTTACCCAATATACCATCACGGACAGAAAGAAACTGGAAGAAGAACTGCAAAGAACTGCCCAGCGCGGATATGGGCTGGACGATATGGAACTGTTGTTCGGGATCAAGTGTGTGGGGGTGGCACTGGTCAACCATGAAGGCAAGCCGGAAGGAGGCCTTAGCATCAGCGCTCCATCGCTCAGGATGAGTGAGGAAAAAATTCAGGTGTTTGCGGAGATTTTGCATCGCTATAAAGTGGAAATTCAGAAAAGGTTATAAAAACAGTGGTCAAAATTTGTGCAATTTGCTAAATTAAAAGAAAAAGAGCGATTATGGTTGAAACATGTGACGAAGAGTGTTATGATATATTTACAAAAAAATAAGAACATAGTTCCATAATACAGAACAAAGGGCCCGCGTAACTCGGCATAAGCCGGGTTAAAAAAATAATCTATAATGAGAACAATGTTCTATAATAAAGAACGTACAGGAGGAATTTTTATTATGGCGAACAAACCTTATGCAGTGATCGAGTGGAACGATACGGAGACAGATGCAGTCGGATGGATGTGTGCTTACAATTTCGTAGGACATTACTGCGGAGGCGGAACCAGAATGCACCCGACCGTGACCAGGGAAGAAGTGATCCGTCTGGCGACAACCATGGGTTATAAGTATAAAGCATGTGAATCTCTGACCACCGGCGGCTGCAAAGCCGGCATCGCATATGATTACAATGCACCGGATGCACTGGATGTGCTGCGCAGATTCCTGACCGCAACCGCTCCGTACATCAATGCAGGTGTATCCATCGGCGGCGATCTGGGTGTGGATTATTCTGACGTGCTTCGGATTCTGGATGATCTGGGAATCGGCATCCCTCAGACCAAAGCCATGAAGGAAGATCCGGACATTCATCAGGGAATTGTGAACCATGACCGGGCAGAGAAAGAACTGACCTACGACGGATTCAAGATGTATGATATGATCACAGGTTATGGTGTGGCGGCTGCAACCGATGAAGCATGGAAGATGAAGGGCGGAAAAGAAGGTGCTTCCGTTGTGATCCAGGGATTTGGCTGTGTAGGTGCAAGCTGTGTGACGGCGCTTGACAAGATGGGTTATAAAGTGATCGGTATCGCGGACGTGAACGGTCTTGTATACTGCAGGGACGGCCTCAATGTGAAGAAACTGGTGGAGACCAGACTTCCAAAAGGTGTCATGAACAAAGACGCGTTTGAGGCCGGATACGAAGTGCTTCCCAACAGCGAGTGGCTCAGCCAGGAATGCGATATCCTGATTCCTGCAGCACTTGAGGATGTGATCAATGCAAACAATGCAGACAAGATCAAGGCATCTCTTCTGGTAGAGGCAGCGAATATTCCGACGACACCGGAAGCAGACGAGATCCTCCGCAAAAAAGGCGTGGATGTGGCAGTTGACTTTATTTCCAACCTGGGCGGAATCCGCATCTATGAGGCGGTCATCTTCCGTCTGGTAAAAATTGAGAATATGAATGATGAGGAAGCGGCTGCAGCGATTGTGAAAGATACCGTGGATCTGATCCGCAAGCAGACAAAACTGGTGTTCGAAGAGGCCAAAAAGACCGGCGAGTTTACCCGCGATGTGGCAAGACGCCTGTTCACGCCGGACAAATCCGATACACCGGATATGTAAGAAACTGGTTTACGAAAGGAGCTGTTGCAAGACACAGCAGGAGGGGAATAAAATATGGATTCAAAATTAAAAAAATATCTCACGATTGCGGCATTGGGACTGGCAGGCGGATCGATCTATTTCCTGCCATACATCAAATACATTTTCTATGATGCGCAGATTGCATCCATGGGAATCACGAATACCCAGTCAGGGCTTATGCTGACCATGTATACGATCGGAAATATGATTCTGTACATTCCGGGCGGTATCATTGCCGACAAGGTTCCTCCGAAGAAGGCGCTGGTCATCTCACTGATCAGTACATCTGTTCTGGCATGGATCTACGCATTCACCATGAATTTTGCCATGGGCATGGTGGTGTGGCTGGGACTCTCTATCAGCACGGCATTTGTATTCTGGTCCTCGCTTATGAAGGCGATCCGCCTTGTGGGAACCGAGGAAGAGCAGGGATTTTTGTACGGTCTGTATTATGCCTGCAACGGTATCACGGCGGCGCTTACCAATACGATTGCGCTGAATGTATACAAGACAGCAGGCGGCGATATGGCGTCCGGCTTCTTCCGTGCAGTTATCTCCGGGGGATCCGTGGCGGCGGTATCCGGCATTCTGCTGATGTTCCTGATGTCCGATTCGAAAAAGGATGAGGTCGTGGATGATGGTGAGCCCAAATTCCAGATGGCGGATGTTCCGAAGCTTCTGAAAAATCCGGTGGTGTGGATTGTATCTTTGACAATCCTGTGCGGATACGGATTTTACAGCAATACTTCTTATTTTAATCCATATTTGACGGAAGTCAGAGGCGTGTCTCCGGAAGATTCCGGGCTGGTCTCCATCGTCCGCAATTATCTCCTTCTGCTGCTTGCACCGGTGGGCGGTCTCCTGGCAGATAAGGTATTTAAGTCCACCTGTAAATGGCTTTCCACAGCCTTTGTGATCCTTGCAGCGCTGTTCGGTATCGTTTTGATCCTTCCGGCAGGGATCAGCCCGGTGACAGCCAGCCTCTATACGCTGCTCCCGGGTGCATTTGCCATGATGATGTACGGCGTGATCTTCTCCACCGTCAGTGAGGCGGGGATTCCAAGAGCCATGACCGGCACTGTGATTGGTATTGCTTCCATTATTGGGTATCTGCCGGATTCCATCTATTCGGTGCTGTTTGGCAGCTGGCTGGATACCCACGGAGCTGCAGGATACAATTATATTTTCACATTCCTGGCAGTTTCAGGAATTGTAGGCGCGGTCTTGTCCATGCTGGTGTACCGTCTGGGAAAGAAAGCGCAAGTATAAGAGAAAAGGGGAAAACCTTCGATGGAAAAAGAAAAGAAAGAAAGAGTCTATACAGATCCTGTGCGGTGTAAGGGATGCGGTTACTGCATCAACGCATGTCCTAAGGGAGCCATCCGCGTATCTGACCATGTGAATGCAAAAGGGTACAATACGATTGTGGTGGATGAGGAAAAATGTGTGGTATGCGGAACCTGCTATCGCGTGTGTCCGGATTATGTATTTGAAATAAAGTAAAGGAGGTCAGCAATGGCAAAAGTATTATTAAAAGGCAATGAAGCGCTGGCCGAGGCAGCGCTGGCTGCAGGCTGTCGCTTTTACAGCGGATATCCCATCACACCGCAGACGGAGATCCTGGAGTATCTGTCCTGGAGAATGGACGAAGTAGGCGGAGAATTCATTCAGGCAGAATCGGAGCTTGCAGGCATCAATATGGTACTGGGAGCGGCAGCTGCCGGAGCAAGGGCGCTGACCACGTCTTCCGGCCCGGGCTTCTCCCTGAAGCAGGAGGGAATCTCCTATCTGGTGGCAGCCGATCTTCCGGCAGTTATCGTGGATGTCATGCGGATCGGTACGGGTCTTGGAGACATTGCCCAGGGTCAGGGCGATTACTGGCAGCTCACCAGAGGCGGCGGACACGGCGATTATCACACGCTGGTTTTAGCTCCTGCGTCCGTACAGGAAAATGCAGATATGATGGCGGAGGCATTTGATCTGGCAGAAAAATACCGTCATCCGGTATTGATCGCTTCCGATGCAGCCATCGGGCAGATGATCGAGGCAGTGGAGATTCCGAAGTTTCAGGAGCACGATATCAATAAATTCGACTGGACCATCAAAGGCTGCAAAAAGGGCTGCGAGCAGAGAAAGATTCAGAATGTATACTACACACATCCGGATTATGAAGGCTATCTGGTAGAGAAATACAGACAGATGGAACAGGAGCAGCGTTATGAGACGGTTCAGGTGGAAGATGCAGAAGTGGTGCTGGTGGCTTACGGCATCAGCTCCCGGGTATGCCGGGAGACCGTGGAGATGGCAAGAGCTGAGGGCCTGAAGCTTGGCCTGATCCGCCCGATTACTCTGTGGCCGTTCCCTGTGAAGGCTTTCAAAGAGGCGAAAAAGGCGAAAGCATTCCTGACCGTGGAGATGAATATTCTGGGTCAGATGATGGATGACGTAAAGCTTGCGGTGGAAAGCAGATATCCGGTGGACCACTACGGCTCGATCTTTGAGATTCCGGAACCGGACGGAATCATTGCGAAAGCAAAAGAGATGCTGAAAAAGGAGGGCGTGTAATATGAGGCTGATAGCTCCCGAAACAGTGACATTTACCCAGAGCGGTTTCTGTCCGGGCTGCGGGCATGGACTTGCCGTGCGCCTGATCGCCGAAGTGATGGAAGAGATGGAACTGAGCGAAAAGCTGCTGGCAGTTGTGGACGTGGCCTGCGGCTCCCTGAATATTGATTCCTGGAGATTTGATACGATCATGGCGGCCCATGGAAGACCGGTTGCCACAGCCATCGGTGCCAAAAAGGTGCGTCCGGAAAATCCGGTTATGGCATACATCGGCGACGGTGCGGCTTATTCCATCGGCATGGCGGAGACCATGCATGCAGCGATCCGAAACGACAATGTGGTAACCATCGTGATCAACAACAGCTTGTACGGAATGACCGGTGGTCAGTGTGCACCCACCTCTCTGCCGGGACAGATCACCACTTCCACACCAAAGGGGAAAGATCCCAAAAAGGCAGGCATGCCGTTTCGGGTGGAACAGGCATTCTCCGGACTGGACATTGCCTATCTGGCAAGGGGCTCCATGGCGGATGCCAAAGGAATGGTACAGAGCAAGAAATATATTAAGAAAGCATTTGAAAAACATATGCAGGGTGAGGGCTTCTGTCTGGTGGAACTGTTGTCCCCATGTCCCACGAACCTGAACCTGACACCGGTAAAGAGTGTGGAGCGCATTCAGAAAGAGATGATTCCATTCTTCCCGCTGGGTGAATTTAAAGACAAAAAGGAGGAAGCGTGATATGACGAAAAAAGAGATCATCTGTGCCGGTTTCGGCGGGCAGGGTGTGCTCACAGCAGGCATGCTTCTGATCAATGCGGGCATGGAGCAGGACAAGAATGTATTATTTTATCCGTCCTACGGTTCTGAGATGCGCGGCGGCACTGCCAACTGTACCGTGAAGATCAGCGACGGCCTGATCGCCAGCCCCATATCCAAGCAGCCGGATATTTTATTTACCATGAATACGCCGGCCATTGATAAGTTTGAAGAAAGACTGAAACCGGGCGGGCTTTTGCTGGTCAATTCCTCCATTGTTCCGGATGACCGTACATATCGGGAAGACATTACAGTTGTGAAGGTTCCGGCTACGGACATCGCAGCAGAGGAAGCAAATCCCAAAGGAGCCAACCTGGTGATGTTGGGAGCGCTGGCGGCGAACAGCGACCTGTTTTCCGTAGAATATATGGAAAAAGCGATCGTCTCATTCTTTGAGAAAAAAGGCAAGGGCAAGTTCAACGAGAAAAATGTCGCCTGCTACCAGAGAGGGGTAAAAGGCAGATAAATTACAACAACGGATCAGGGGGAAAAACTGACATGAATCTGACAAAACTGTTAAAACCACAGTCGGTTGCTGTGATTGGTGCAAGTGAAAAGGAGGGTTTCGGCGGAGATGTCTGCCGAAACATCCTCTCTTATGTGGAAGACAGAAGCCGCGTGTACTTTATCAATCCCGGCAGGGATACCGTATTCGGCGTACCCTGCCATAAGAGTGTGACGGATGTGCCGGACAACGTGGATCTGATGGTCATCTGTACTTCGCAGAAGACGGTGATCCCGCTTTTAAGAGAGGGTGCCAAAAAAGGCTGCGGCGGTGCGGTGGTATTTGCCAGCGGCTACGGAGAAGTCGGTACGGACGAAGGAAGGCAGAATGAGGCGGAGCTGATGGCGGTGGCAAAAGAGCTTGGAATTGCTGTCATGGGTCCCAACTGCGCCGGCTTTGTCAACTATACAGACAATGTGCAGGCATTTGCGTTCATCTCCGAGAAGCGTGACCGGAAAGGCAGTGTGGGTGTGGTGTCCCAGAGCGGACAGCTCTGCCTGTCCCTGATGGACTGCCCGGGCATGCGCTTTTCCTACAGCATTTCTGCCGGCAACGGAAAGATCGTCCAGGTGGAAGACTATATGGAATTTCTCGTGGATGACGAAAATACCAAAGTGGTCAGCGTCTATATCGAGGGAGTAAAGGACGCCGGAAAATTTGCAGCGGTATTGAAAAAGGCGGCAGAGAAAAAGAAACCGGTCGTGATCTTAAAGGCCGGACGCAGCGCCAAGGGCGGCGCCATCGCTGCCTCCCATACGGGAAGCCTGTCCGGTTCCGATGCTTCTTTTGACGCGGTGCTCAAAAAATTCGGGGCGATCCGGGTGGATGACTTAGAAGAGCTGATGGCCATGTCCCTGATGCTTTCCACGCTGAAAAAGATGCCGGAAAAAGCGACGTTTGCATCCATGAACCTGTCCGGCGGAGAGACGGGGATCTGTGCGGATGTGGGAAGCTTAAACGGAGTCGAATATCCGGATTTTACGGAAGAGACACTGGCGAGTCTGAAGGAACAGCTTCCTTCTTATGCGTCGCCGAATAACCCGCTGGATATGACCGCAAGTCTTTCCTATGATGCGGATCTGTATGCGGGGGCGCTGCGGACCGTCATGGATGACCCGAATATCGGTATGGTTTTGATTGGCTATACGTTGCTTCTGGACATTGCGGATCCAGCGATTCATTATATGTACCAGGGAATTGAAAAGGTGGTGCAGGAAAAGGGGGATGCCTGCAAACCTATTGCCATGATTCCGTTTGCAGAAAATACCCGCAATATAGAATACCAGGATAAGCTGTTCCACATTGGTGTGCCGATCCTGCCGCCGCCTGTTTACGCGTTCAAGATGCTTCGGCATCTGGCGGATTTTATCTCTTACAGGCCGGAAAAAAAGACGCTTCTTTTGTCGCCCGGGAAAGGTAACAGCGGGGAGACCGAAGCGCTGTCTGAGCGGGAAAGCAAGGCGGAGCTGGGGCGTTTCGGCGTGGCAGTGCCCCGGGAGACCGTGGTTACATCCGCCGAGGAGGCGGCCGCTTTTGCAGCAGACACAAAAGATGCGTTTGCCATGAAGATTGAATCGGCGGATATCCTTCATAAAAGCGATGTGGGCGGTGTCCGGCTGAATGTTCAGGGAGCCGAAGAGGCAAAGACTGCTTATCAGGAGATCATGAAACAGGTGACGGCAAAACGGCCGGATGCCCGGATCAACGGAATTTTGATGGCTCCCATGTTAAAATCCGGTGTGGAGATGATCATCGGAGTCAATCATGATCCGCAGTTTGGTCCCATGGTTATGGTGGGTATGGGCGGTGTCTTTGTGGAAGTATTCAAAGATGTGGCACTGTATCCGGCGCCTCTTGGGGAGGCAGAAGCTCTGGAGATGCTCAAATCCCTGAAGTCCTTCTGGCTGCTGAACGGTTACCGGGGTTCTGCCAGGTGTGATATCAAGGCACTGTGCGAGACAATCGTGGCAGTTGGCAGATATGCCAGTGAAAAGAAAGATACCTTGAAAGAACTGGATATCAATCCTCTGTTTGTGTACCCGGAAGGGGAAGGCGTGGGAGTGGCCGACGCACTGATCGTCAAATACAAAGAAGGTGCATGATGCATGTTCCGAAATATTGAAAAAAAGATATTTTTTCCTGCAGTAGCAGTACTGTTGCTGCTTTTGCTTCCCATCTATCTGATCCCGGACAAGGTAAACGGCATAGTATCCTTTCTCTTTGACCAGTGTACGGGGCAGTTCGGATGGATATTTCTCCTCACCTGTCTTGCTTCATTCGGATTCCTGATCTGGCTGACTACCAGCAGATACGGAAACATACGTTTGGGCGGGACGGGAGATAAACCGCAGTATGGCAATCTTTCGTGGGTTGCCATGCTGTTTACTGCAGGGGTGGGCACCAGCATCGTGATTCTTGGGTTTTTGGAGCCGATCTATTACGTAAGCGGTCCGCCCTTTGACTTGGCGCCTTTTAGCAAAGAAGCGTATGAGTATGCGCATATGTACGGGCAGTTTCACTGGGGGTTCAGCGCGTGGGCCATCTACAATCCTGCGATTGTGGCCATTGCATATATCATGTTCGTCCGAAAAGACGAAAGCATGCGTCTGAGCACTGCCTGCAAAAGTGTGATCGGCCGCCATGCGGACGGATGGGCAGGACATATCATCGATATTCTGGTGGTTTTTGGAATCGTCGGCTCCATATCCACCTCTTTGGGGATCGGAGCGCCTGTCTTATCTGCGATTATCCGGGAAGTGTTCCATATACCGGAGTCCATGGACTTTGCAGTGAGCATTGTGGTGCTGCTGGTCTGGGTGATGATTTTTGGAACGAGTGTGTATCTGGGGCTTGAAAAGGGAATTCAGAACCTGAGCAATATCAATGTGGTGCTGGCGTTTGTTTTTATGTTGATTGTACTGCTGACGGGACCCACTATTGATATCTTCAAGATGGAAGTGAATTCGCTTGGGCTGTATCTGTCGGACTTTGTGCGCATGAGCACCTGGACGGACCCGTTCGGGGACGGAGTGTTTACAAAGGAGTGGACGGTATTTTACTGGGGCTGGTGGCTGGCTTTTATGCCCATGATGGGAATGTTTGTGGGGAAGATATCCAGAGGGCGCACGATTCGGGAAGTGATGTGGGGACAGCTTGTCTGGGGTACACTGGGATGTTGTACAAGCTTTATGATCTTCGGAGGATATTCTCTGTATCTGCAGGGCTCCGGCCGGGTGGATCTGGCAGCGATTCTGGCAGAACAGGGACAAAGTGCTGCTATCCTGGCGATTCTGAAGACCCTTCCCATGGCAAAGTTCATGATGATCTTTTTGTGTATTGTCTGCTTTGTCTATCTGGCAACGACCATTGATTCCTGCGCCTATGTGCTGGCCGGTACGACCACCAGAAAGTTAAGTGAGAAAGATGATCCGGAGAGATGGAACCGGATTCTCTGGGCTGTATTGTTTTGTCTTCTGTCCATCGGACTTATGGTGATCGGGGGATTGGAGGCGGTCAAGACGATCTCCGTGCTGACCGGACTGCCGCTGGTTTTTGTGATCTTTGTCCTGATGGCATCGGTGAAAAGGATGCTGAAGGAAGACAGCAGAACATGCAGGGAGGAAAACGAAACATAATTGGATATCAAAGAGAGGCTGCCGCAAAATGTATTCCGGCCTGTTATCTGTCTGCTCCATTCCATGTGGTGCAGCGGGGCAGGCCGTTGGAAATGCATTTTGCGGCGGCCTCTCTTTTTGGAGCTTAACGGTCATCCCAGCAGATAACAGCTGGTATAGGTGATCGTACAGGGCCCATAATAGTAGGTCATTCCATTGGCCTGGCAGATTTGCGTGACGACCATCCCGTAGGCCTCCATGGAAGAAAACGCTTCTTCTGGAAAACGGCAGGGCTCGTCGGGACAGGTACAGGTCTGGCACTTCGTACAGCACCCTGCCCCCATGGCCAGCATGCCTGGATACTGTCTGCGCAATATACGCTCAAATGTATAAAAATGTTCCTTGTGCAGTGCTTCTGTCTCCATCATGGTCTCGCCATCCAGCTCGTCTTCCAGCTGTCCGGTGGTCTGCACAAGGATTCCGTACTGGTAACTGGACACTCTGTCCCGGCAGGCCTCCAAAGAACCGCATCCCGGCGGGCAGCTCCAGCATCTGCCGTACATATGGCAGGTGTTGGCCTCGCACATCTGCCTCACTTCCGGACGCAGTTCGATGGTGCGGCAATCCAGGGGGACAGCCTGGGAAAATCCTTGCTGTTTTGCAAGTTCTAGGATCTGTGCTAGCTCTGTCATAAAAATTCTCCGTATTTTATGTATGCTGTATGTTTTCAATTGGAAATTCCAGCTCATCCACAAAACAGTCCTGGAATTCTGGGAGTGCGGCCAGCTCCACAAATTCTACATTTTTGGTGAGTGTGTCGGCAAGCTTCCATTCGTCTGCATGGAGCAGGGCGATCTTGGCCCCTTCTCCCGCCGCGTTTCCAATGGGCTGAATCCGGTCTGTCAAAGAACGGGGAATCAGTCCGATGGTGCCTGCACTGGAAGGATCCATGTAATTGCCGAAGGCTCCGGCGATATACAGGCAGGAAATGTCTTTTTCGGTCACTGCAAGTGTCTTCATCAGGATCCGGATCCCGGCGGCGATGGCGGCTTTGGCCAGCTGCACTTCCCGGATATCCTTCTGGGTCAGATAGACGCCTTTTTTGTTTCCGGATGCTTCGGGAGGGACCAGGAAGAAAACTTTTGGATTGTCCTGGCCGCTTTCCAGGCTTCCGTTTTCATCGATAAAGCCATGCTGCAGAAGCTGAGCGGTCAGGTCCAGAAGGCCGGAGCCGCACAGGCCCACAGCAGGCCGGTCTCCGATGGTTGAGTAGTGCCAGCGGCCGTTTTGAAAGGAGACATGATCTATGGCGCCGTCCGCCCCGCGCATGCCGCACTCAATCTTGGCCCCTTCAAGGGCAGGACCGGCTGCCGTGGAGCAGGTGACCAGGCGTTTCCGGCTGCCAAGGACCATCTCTCCATTGGTGCCGATATCCAGAAGCAGCGTGATCTCTTCCTTTTGATCCGGACGAACCGCCAGCAGACAGCCGCAGGTATCTGCACCCACGTATCCGGCGATATTGGGCAGCATCAGAAGCTGTCCTTTTGGATGGATCTTCAGCCCATACTGTACAGCCGGAAGCGTCAGTGCCTGGCTGATGGCAGGGGTATAGGGCGCGTGAACCAGTGATGCGGGGGAAATGTTCAGAAAAAGGTGGTGCATGCAGGTATTTCCCACAATGCAGATCTGCAGGATATCAGTCTGCTTCCGGTCTGCCTGGGCGGCAAGGCATCTGGTCATGACATCCAGTTCCTGGCGGATGCAGCTGCTCAGGGCTTCTGTCCCATGGGCGAGCGCATAGTCCGACCGCATGATCACATCAGCTCCGTACTGTGCCTGCGGATTCATCCGGCTCTCCACGGCCAGAACCCGTCCGTCGGACGCATCCAGAAGATAGCCTGCCAGTGTGGTGGTGCCGATGTCAAAGGCGGCAAGGCAGAAATTTCCCCGTTCGGAGCGGATATCCAGGATCTCACGCGCTGTATGTGCCACATACCAGGTTTTGCCCTGGCTGCACTGCTCATAAAGAGAGGATGAAAGATCCGGGTCAGGCAGAAAGTGTTCTGCATCCGGTACACCGGCCTTCTTAAGAGCGGATAACATCCGTTCCCAGTCCGAACGCTTGTCTCCGGGCATTGCTTTCTTAAGCTCGATGGCATGGACAGCGATCCCGGGCTGAAATGTCACTGGTCTTGAGAAGCCTTCGGTCAGTATGGAGGCGTCTTCCAGGGAAGAAGAGGCCGTGGTGTCGATCTGTACATCTTCCCGGATCTGAGTCTGACAGGCCGGTACACTCCGGCCGTTTACCACCACCTGACATTTACCGCATGTTCCGGCTCCGCCGCAGGGAGCATCCGGGCGAAGTCCGGCCAGCCGCTGCGCTTCCAGGATTGTAGTGCCTTCTGGCACTTGGATCCGTTTTTTTTCTTTCATAAAATATACCTGATGCATGTATGTATCCCCCTCTGTTAGGTCAACGGTCGAAACCATGAATGCTGCATGGAACGGGCAGCTGATGATTTCCGGGTGATGAAGAGTTGTATGATATGATTATAGCATTGTTTTCATGTGCTGAAAACTTTTAAAACATAGGAATTCGGGGGCGGTCATTGATACAGATTGTACAGCCAGGAAGCAGTGTCAGGCGATCCGCTGTTCCAGAATCTGAAAAGAAAGCTGGAGGATCAGCCGTTCTTTTGCATCTTCATAATCAATATCGGCCAGCTTCTGGATTCGTTCCAGCCGATAGAAAAGGGTACTCCGGTGAATGAACAAAGTTTTGGCGGTCTGCAGGACATTGCGCTCCAGTTCCAGATAAACCTGCAGAGTACGGTAAAGTTCTGTTTTATTTTTCTTATCGTATTGTTTTAATATAAGAAGTTTGTTGGAACATAGTAGTTCCGGAGCGAGATGTTCTCCCGCCTGGAGCAGCAGGTATTCCAGAAGATAGTCATCGAAACGGCAGCACCAGCTCATGCTGCCGCTTCTTTTGCCCAGTTCCAGCGCCGTGCGTGCCTGATAATATCCCTGAGAAATCAGCATGAAATCATAGATCTCCGAGCTTGCTCCCATTTTCAGAAGTCCTTCCCTTAACAGGATGGCAAGGCTGCTGAGCACATCGGAGACCCGGGTGTGGGAGTAGGTGAGATTGACCAGCACCGTGATCCCGTTGTCATGCATAAAGGCATGTCCCTCCGGGATCTGCGTCTCAATGTGTCCCAGCGTGGCGGCGGAGGATAACATGCGGATATTCTGGCGGTTGGTCTCCACCCGGAGACAGAGATAATGGTCACTGCGCTTCCAGTTCAGAAACTGCAGCATTTTCATGACAATAGACTGATCCTGAACGGTACCGTCCAGAAAATCCCGGAAAAACTGTTCGATGTCGTTTCCCATGTTCAAATGGAAAAGGCTGTTGTTCTGCATGGTCTGTAGAATCAGTTTTGCCAGATGGGTGATCAGAAGAAGCTGTCCCGGAAGGATCGGCGTCTCCAGCTCGTCCACACAGATGCGTCCCTCGTACCGGCCGTTGTTCCAGAGGTTCATATAGAGGATCGGGTATCCACGCTGCTCTGCAGAGTAGACACAGGCTTCTGTGGTGGTCAGAGTGCTCAGATATTCCGGGTCCACCTTGAAATCATGGATCAGGCTTAGAGGAACGATATTCCAGCCGGTCCTGGCGTCTTTGTCCCAGACAAGCATATTGGGAGCCCGGTGGGGACAGGAGAGGATATAAAAATTGGTGTCGTGGATGAACACAGGGTTTTGAAAGACCTTCAGGCTGGCTTCCAGCATGGCATCCAGCGGATGATTGCTTTTCATGGCGGCATGCAGTTCCTGATTCCATTTGGTATAGCGCTCGAAGGTGTCCTGTGCCAGGTTAAAAAGCTCCGGGATGGAAGTCTCGTCCTGTACGACCAGCAATGAGCAGTTCTCAGGAATCTGTCCGGATCCGATCTTTCCCGACACGAGGAAGGAAAGCCCCCGAAGGCAGGACGGCATCTGCTCCAATTCGTCTGAACGAAGGAGATAGAGATAAGAGGGAAGCAGCGGCCGGTCTTTCTGATAGAGACGGACCGCTTCCAGTCTGGCCGGATCTGAATCGGAAAACAGGGTAACATGCTCATAGACACTGCAGAACGCCTCGTTGAGAAGCTGCATATTTAACAGAAAAGATTCCATAAATTTCACCTCCGTTGGTAATTTTCAACATTATAACATATTTGTATGTAATTGTGAATATTGCTGAAATAACTGCAACAAAAAGTAGGAATGTAGGAAAAAATTATGAACCGATCTGTCGGATTTACGAATGGGTCTGTGAACTATATACTGAAAATATCTTGAAAACGGAACAAAAACCAGAAGGGGGAAATGTGCAAATGAGTAATGAAAACAACGGAAACCAGAAAAAAAGCCTGAGCAGTACATTGAAATATTTCTTCGGTGTGGGCGACGCCGGCTTCGTACTGATGAGCAACATCGAGACGTTCTACTTTATGACGTTTTTGACTGATTTGGCAGGCTTTAGCGCTGTGATTTCGGGTATGATCAATTCCGTGTTTACCACGGTGGACGCCTGTCTGTCCTGGCTGTACGGCGGCATCATCAACGGTACAAAAGCAAAGAGATGGGGGCGCTACCGTTCCTGGCTGATCATTGTGCCCTGGATGGTCCCGTTTTTGTATGCGTTTATGTTCCTGCGCATCAGTGACAATGAGATGGTGTCCGCAGTTGTAATCATCGCAGCAGCGATTCTGTCGCATGTGGTGTGGAACTTCGGATATGTGGCAAACGCAACGCTGGTCAGCGTGGTAGGTAAGACGCCGGAGGACAAGGCAACCCTTGCATCTTCCCGTGCAACCTGGAACAACATCGGCGGACTTCTGTTCTCTTATCTGGGTTTGCCTTTTGCAACACTTCTGGCCGGTTTTGTGGGAGAGAAGAATAAATTTGCAGCAGCAGCTTTCTGTCTGGGTGTTTTAATGGTAGTCACCTATTTTGCTCACTTCAAGATGACCGATGGGTATGAGGAGATCGAGACCGGAGAGCAGCAGTCGAGAGGAAACGACAAGACGAAAGTGTCCGTGCCGGAGATGTTCGCTTCCCTGTTCCAGAATCCGCCTCTCATGGTGCTGATGCTGGCAGACCTGGCAAAATGGTGTGTGAAATTTGTAACAGCAGCTTCCGCTATTTACTATTTCCGTGATGCCATGGGCAATCCGGGACTGATGAGTATCTACACCTTAAGCGTATCTCTGGGAGCAATCGTCGGAGCCTTCGCTATGCGTTATATCGCACAGAAGCTTTCTTCCCGGACGACTATGATCGTATCCTACGGAGGAATGGCAGTATCCATGTTCCTGATCTATATTATGTATGCCAACGCATCGGTTGTCATCGCGCTGATGACCATCGCTCATGTATTCTATGGCATGGCATTTGCAGCATCACCGGCACTCTATGCAGATACAGTGGTTTATGCCACCTGGAAGACTGGCAGAGACGCTTCCGGATGGATCATGGGTCTGCAGAATCTGCCTCTGAAAGTGGGCGTCTTTATGAGAGGCGTAATCTTAAGTACTTGTCTGGTGGCTGTTGGCTGGCAGTCCGGCGTGGCGCTGGAAGGAAGTGCACGTCAGGGGATGACCATCGCATTTGCACTGGTTCCGGCAGCACTCTGTCTGGCAGGCATGGTTCTGCTGATTGTAGGATTTAAGATTACCAAGGACAAGGTGACGCAGTATCAGAAAGAGATCGATGCAAAAGGCTGATAACAGCTTCCCTTTCAGACCTCCTCTTGCGCTTGGTGAAGGGTTACAGCGGCAGGGTCTATCCCGCCGGGGTCCTGAAGCATGTGTCTGATGTCTCAGGACTGGTACCCTTCCATGGATCTTCCAGGAATATCAACCCATGACGGGTGGTGTGAAAGTAGTTGCGGGCAATGACAGGCAACGCTTATTTATCAGAGCAGTTTTAAAATTGATCATATCAAGGAGGACATAAAAAATGCTTACATCCGTACAGAATTTTCTTGAGACTTTGAAACCGGACGGGAAACCGGAGCGGCTTTCCAGACAGTATGAAGGAACCAGATTTTTCCCGCCCAACCCGGCATCTACGTATATCAGAGGGGTACGCAAGGCGGGTATGGATCCCATGAAAGACCGGTTCGGGACCACGATCCTGTGGCCGGAAGGTCAGGTGGCGGCTATGCCTCATGTGACTGATGAGAACAAGGTGATCAGCGAGATTACCGAATGGAAGGATCAGCTGGTTATGCCGGATCTGGAAGCCAACTGTTCCGATCCTGCGCTGTGGGAGCCTTTTATCAAACAGGCAGAAGAGATTCGGGCAAAAGGCGAACTGGTCATGGCATTTATGCCAACCGGCGTCTTTGAACGCCTGCATTTCCTGATGGGATTTGAAGATATGCTCATGAACTTCCTGCTGGAGCCGGAAGATATGATGGATCTTTGCAATGCCATCGGAGAATACCGTTACCAGTATATGAAACTGATTGTGGATCACATCAAACCCGATGTCATGCTTTCTCATGATGACTGGGGGTCCAAGAATTCACTGTTTGTAAGTCCGGACACCTGGCGTGAGTTTATCAAGCCAAATTATGCAAAGACCTATGGCTATATGAAAGAAAAAGGCGTGATTATCATGCATCATGCAGATTCCTTCATGGAGCAGATCGTAGAAGATATGGTGGACCTGGGAATTGATATCTGGCAGGGCGTGATTCCGGAGAATGATATTCCGAAGCTGCAGAAGCAGTTAAACGGCAGGATGACGCTTATGGGCGGTATCGACGCTTCCATCGTGGACCGTGCAGATTCTACAGAGGAAGAGATCCGCAAAGAAGTCAGAAGAGCGTGCGAAGCTTATGGGCCGGGCGGACACTTTATTCCGTGCATCACCTACGGTGCTCCGGGATGCCTGTTCCCCCATGTGGATCCCATCATTGATGATGAGATTGCAAAATACAATAAAGAAGTGTACGGGATCTAACTGATATTCGGGGCCCCGAAGAGGCGGTTGTCTCTTCGGGGTTTCTTACTTTGCAGGAAATGGTATTTGTAAGGCAGGATTTTTTTAGAAAAGAAGGGAGAGGTGTATGAATCAGGAGGAAGCAAAAGCATACCTGGCGAGGATCGGATATGAAGGGCCGGTCAGGAAGGATGAAGAGACTCTGAACGGACTGATCCGTGCGCATCTGGAAGGGGTGCCTTTTGAGAACCTGGATGTCTGCGACTTTGGGAAAGTTCCGTCTCTGGACGAAGGAGAACTGTTTGAGAAGATCGTAAAGCGGTGCAGAGGGGGCTATTGTTTTGAACTGAATACGCTGTTTCTGGCGCTTCTTCGGGCACTGGGATTTACCGTGTATCCGGTGGCGGTGCGGGTGGTCTGGAACAGACAGGTACTTCCGCCTGTGTCTCATATGGCACTTGTAGTGCGGCTTTCGGACGGAAAATATCTGTGCGACGTGGGGTATGGCGGTCCTGGACCAAAGGGTCTTCTGCGGCTGGAACCTTCGGAGCAGGAGATAGAAAAAGAACAGTTCCGGGTACGGGAGGTATCGGTGGATCTTTTGGTGGAGCGGTTTCATAATGGGGTGTGGAAAGGGGTGCTGCAGTTTTACGACCAGCCGTTTTTCCAGCCGGATTTCCAGCTGCTGAATTTTTACTGTGCGGCAAATCCGGCCGTGATCTTTTCTCACAAAAGAGTTGTAAATCTGTGCACCCCCGGGGGCAGCAAAGCACTGACGGATATGGAGCTGGTTATCCGAAAAGGAGATCAGACCATCCAAAGACAGCTACAGGATAAAGAAGAATTGCAGGCATGTCTGAAGGAAGAATTCGGACTTTGCCTGACGCAGGAGTAAACAGGTTCAGAAGGAGGACGGATATGATCAGAAAATATAAAAATCTCTGTAAGCCGATCACCATCGGCAATGTAACTTTTCGGAACCGGATGTTCTCAGCGCCCATGAGCGGTGCGGAGATCACGCCGGAATGCACCATCGGATCCAAATCCACGTCATTTTATGAGCTGCGAGCAAAGGGCGGAGCCGGGGCGGTGACGGTCAGTGAGCTGATGGTTCATCCTCCCACCGATGCATCCCATGCGTATCATCTGAATACGCAGACCGTAGGGTCCGTGGCCAGTTTTACCTATACGGCAGATGCCATCAAAAGACACGGCGCAGTGCCCAGCGTGGAGTTGTCCCATTCGGGCCAGTACGCAGGCACCTATCTTCTGGACAAAAACAAAAAAGAGTCTATGACTCAGTATGGACCAAGCGAAGGTACCAGACCAGACGGCCTTCCGGTGACCCCTCTTTCGAAGGAACAGATACAGGACATTGTACAGGCATATTATGAGAATGCAAAGCTGGCAAAACTTTGCGGATATGAGATGATCATGGTTCACGGCGGGCACGGCTGGCTCATCAATCAGTTCCTGTCCCCGTATTTTAATCATCGGACCGACGAGTACGGCGGATGCCTGGAGAATCGGGTGCGTCTGGCCAGAGAGGTACTGCAGGCAGTCCGTAAAGCGGTAGGCCCCGGATTTCCTATTGAATTCCGCATGAGCGGCTCCGAGATGTTCGAGGGCGGCTATGACCTGGAGGAAGGTGTGAAGATCGCTCAGGCGGTGGAGGATCTGGTGGATCTGATTCATGTATCAGCCGGTTCTTACAAATTTGGCTTTTCTATCACCCATCCGTCCATGTTCCGGGATCATGGATGCAATGTTTTTCTGGCGGAAGAGATCAAAAAGCATGTGTCCAAACCGGTGGCGACCATCGGCGGACTGAACGATCCGGCCATGATGGATGAACTGATCGGTTCCGGAAAAGTGGATATCGTGGTCATGGGAAGGGCGCTGCTGGCAGATCCGGAACTTCCGTCGAAGGTGATGGAGAATCGGGAGGATGAGATCATAAGGTGCCTGCGCTGCTTTGTCTGCATGGCAGAGCGGGGAACGACCCAGACCAGACGCTGTTCTGTCAATCCGCTGATTGGACGGGAGTGGGAAGGCATGGACCTGCAGCCGGCAAGGAAGAAACGGAAGGTTCTGATCGTGGGCGGCGGCGTGGCCGGTCTGGAAGCAGCAGTGACGGCCGCAAGAAGGGGCCATCAGGTTATTCTGTGCGAAAAGAGCGACCGTCTGGGCGGCATCCTCAAATGCGAGCAGGGCATTGATTTTAAACATGAGATGTACGAGCTTGGGGTGACGCTTGAGCATCTGGCGAGGCTGGAAGGCGTGGAGATCCGTACCGGTACGGAAGTGACACCAGAATACGCTGAAAAAATCGGTGCGGATGCGCTGATCATTGCGGTTGGTTCTGCTCCCATCGTTCCGCCGATTCCGGGAATCGACGGGGATCAGGTGGTCGTTGTGAACAATTATTACCTGGAGAAGGACAAGGTGAAAAGCGGTGAGGTGATCGTCTTAGGAGGCGGTCTTGCAGGCTGCGAGAGTGCGGTACATCTGGCAAGGGAAGGAAAGAAAGTTCATCTGGTGGAGATGCGCACAGAGCTGGCGCCGGATGCCAATATCCGTCATCGTCCTATTCTTCTGAAGGAACTGGAAGATCAGAAAGTGATCTGCCATATGGGCTATCAGGGACTTCGGGTCACCAAAGAAGGCGTCTGGTGTAAATCCGGCGAAGAAGAAGTGCTGGTGCCGGGAGGCTCCGTGATCTGTGCCGTGGGCCAGAGAGCGAGAAAGGACGTAGCAGAATCTCTTCTGGACAGTGCTCCGATTGTGAAAAGGATCGGTGACTGTATCCGGCCAGCGAATATCTGTATGGCCATCTATCAGGGATATCACGCAGCCATGGATCTGTAGAAAGGGCATATATGAAACAATATAAAAAATCTTCCTGGATCAAGTTTCTTTTGTTCTCCCTGGTGGGCATCTATGTGTTTTTTATCAACTTTTATGTGCCGGAGTATGAGATCAGCTTTGGTCTGTGGAAGTGGGGGAAGGTGGCGGGCCAGTCCAACGTACTGGTCTCACACTTTACCAATCTGGTAAAGGCCGCTTTATTTACAGGGAATTTTCATGCCATGCCTTTTGTCGTGTGGCTGATCGGTGTCTACAGCATCGTGGATCTGTTTTTCTTAAGACCTGACAAATTCTGGCATACCACAAAGGTGGCGGCGGTGTTTGCAGTCTTTAAGGTCATCGGTTTTGTACTGCTTAGTTTTGCAGTGCTTGAGCTGTACTTTGGATGGAATCCGTTTTTCATGGACTGGTTTTTCCATCCGGTGGCTTCCCTGGGGGAGAAGAGCATCTGCGAATTCATCATGAACAATATTCTGGTGACGATCTGCATCTCCATTCCGGCTGCCTCTTTGTTCCTGCCGCTTTTAGTGGACTATGGACTGGTGGACTTTGTGGGAGTGCTGGTGCGTCCCATCATGCGGCCGGTCTTCAAACTTCCGGGCCGCGCGGCGGTGATCATGGTATCCGCCTTTCTGGGGAATTTCTCTGTGGGACATATTGCGGTCAACGACCAGTATAAGACCGGAAGGATGACCGAACGGGAAGCCGTGGTCATCGGAACCAGCTTTTCTACCGTATCTGTTGGGTTTCTTCTGGTGCTGGCCAACAATACGGGACTGAATGAACGGGGATACTGGAATCTGTACTTCTGGACTGCCTTTTTGATTACGCTTCTGGTAAGCCTGATTGGTGTACGGATCTATCCGCTGAAGCAGATCGCCGACCGTTTCTGTCCGGGCGCGGAACCCAAACCAGAACTTCCCATTCGGGAACGTCTTTTTATGGTGGCCGGGGAGGAAGCACTTCAGACTGCCGAAAATCAGGAATCCCTGGGCAGGCGGATTGCCTATATCATGAAGGAGACCATCGGAGTCCTGGGGACAGTGGCGTCCGGAACCGCCTTTTTTGCCACGGCGGGAGTGCTTCTTTATACGTATACGCCTCTGGTGCGCTGGGTTGGTTATATCTTCTATCCGTTTATGCGGCTCTCCATACCGGCACCGGAAGCGGTGACAGCCTGCACCGGTGCGGCAGTGTCCTTTATCGAGGTGACGCTTCCGGCGCTTTTAGTCACCGTGGGAGAGTGGAGTCTTCGGACCCGCTACATGATGGCGGTGATTCCCGTAACCTCCATCATTTTCCTGGCCAGTTTTGTACCCTGTCTGATGGCTACGGATATTCCTGTAAGTTTTAAAGACATGGTTATCGTCTGGCTGGAGCGGATGCTGTTGTCAGTGGTGATCACGGGAATCTTTGCGATACTGTTGTTTCCATGACCGAAAGAACTGCGTAAAAAGCAGCCGTTCTTTCCAGCGGTACTGCGTGCGGCATGGCAGTAAATGATGTTTTGGAAGCGGGGAGTGGATATGAAAAAGGGTCAGATCCCTTATATGGATCCGGAAATACTAGAAGACGTGAGACAGCCTCTGCTGGCGGCGGTGGATCTGGGTTCCACAACCATTGTGGCATATCTGATGGACGGTCTGACCGGCAGGCGGCTGTCCGTCAGGAGTATGCTGAATCCGCAGAAAAAATACGGTGCGGATGTGGTCACGAGAAGCAGTTATGCACTGGAACACGGAGCCGGGATCTTAAGCAGCTGCGCCGGTGAGGCAGTAAACCATCTGCTTCGGGAAGCAGCCAGAGAATGCGGCAGGAGCAGTGAAGACATCGTCCGCATTGTCATGGTGGGCAATACCTGTATGCACCATCTGTTTCTGGAAATTCCCACAGACACGCTGGTGGTGGCGCCCCACGAACCAAGAGTGAAAGAAGCCATAAAAAGAAATGCTCTGGATCACGGGATCCTGGTTCATCCGTCTGCTGAACTGTGGTGGCTTCCCAATATCGGCGGTTTCGTGGGAGCCGATGCGGTGGCCTGCATTCTCTCTTCCGGTATCTGTGAACAGGAAGAGCTGATCCTTCTGGTGGATATCGGCACCAATGCAGAGCTGGTACTGGGCAGCCGCCACAGGCGGATTGCCTGCTCCACGGCGGCGGGTCCTGCCTTTGAAGGGATGAAGACATCCTGCGGCATGCGGGGCAATGATGGTGCCATCAATCACGTGTCGCTGGAAAACGGGAGGCTTTGCTATCATGTGATCGGGGAGACGGAACCGGTGGGAATCTGTGGTTCCGGTCTTCTGGACGCAGCGGCATGCCTGCTGAAAACAGGGGCCATGGATGAGACCGGACGGATGGAGAAGTCCTGGTATTTTACGTCCAAAGTGGGGGTCTCCCAGAATGATATCCGGGAACTGCAGCTCGCCAAAGCGGCCATAGCCGCCGGAATCCGTCTGCTGTGCAGTCATTACGGAGCCGGATTTTCGGACATCCGGGAAGTACAGTTTGCGGGTTCTTTTGGAAATGATATGAATCCTGCCAGCGCCTGTGCAGTCGGTCTGTTTCCGGCAGAGCTGGAAGACCGGATCCGTCCCATTGGAAATGCGGCTGGAAAGGGAGCTCAGAGGGCGGCCCTGAATGTGGAGGAATACGAAATCTGCAGCCGTATGGCGGAAGAGACGGAATTTCTGGAACTTGCCAGAGACCAGGCATTTCCGGATGCATTCATGGAAGAGCTGCTGTTTCCGGTGTAGAAAAGAAAGCGTGCGCAAACCATCCGGCGCTGATTTTTCTGAAAGAGCTATTGTTTCCAAGGTAGAAAGAAAAGCAGATGCAGGCCATCTGGTGTTGGCTTTTTCGAAGAGCTATTATTTCTGGTGTAGAAAGAAAAGCGTGCGTAAACCGCCCGGCGCTGATTTTTCTGGAAGAGTTATTGTTTCTGGTATAGAAAAAAGCAAGCACAAACTATCTGGCTTTGATTTCATAATAAGAACATATGTTCTTTTTTGACAGGCGGAAATCAGTGTCGTTCTTCCATTTCGATCAGGTAGAAGGACAGGAGCAGATAGAGCAGTTCCTGGGGATCGGAGAAATCGGTCTTCAGTATATGCCGGATCTTGTCCAGCCGGTACAAGAGCGTGCTTCGATGGATGAACAGTGCTTCGGAAGTCCGGGCAATGCTCTGATGCAGCTCCAAGTAGCAGCGGGTAGTCTGGTACAGTTCCGTATGGTTGGCCTCATCTTCGTACTTCAGTTCCAAAAGCCGTTCATGACAGATCATGTAGGCAGGCAGTTTCCGGGTTGCCTGTTCGTAGATATAATGCATGGCGATCTCGTTGAACTGGTGGATCCAGCGGGAAGGATTCTGACGGCTTCCCACCTGGAGTGCGGTGGAAGCCTGGACATACTGCCGGTAAAAGTTAAAATGTCCCAGCATGCTTCGGCTGTACCCGGCGGTCAGAAGGCTGTCTCTGATAAAGCCGGCCAGCTTCTGATGAATCTGGTTCTGATCCAGAGGACAGAGGGACAGGTTGATATAGATGACCGCATTTCCCTGATGTTCTACTGCGCAGGAACCGGGAATGATCTCTTCCACATAGCTGCAGATGGAGCGCAGAGTGAGATTCTTCGTGTCCAGGATGCTTACATTGATCAGGGCGCACAGATAATGATGGGAAGAAAGCCAGCCGGCCGCCACCAGCTGCTGGCTGATCTCCACATAATCTGCGCTGGGGGTGGTAAGAAGCGTCAGGAAGATCTGATGAAGCTTGTAAGAGCTGTCGCGGCTCTGGACCACGTTGGTGGAAAAAGCATGCGCGATCATCTTTGCCAGATATTCCAGCAGGAATCCGAAGGTGTCATCGAGAGGAACTTCTCCTTCGGAGATCATCAGACGGAACATGGTCCTGCCGGCTCTTGGAATATTGACGCAGAGCTTCGGCGTGGCCACCTGATTGCCGGGATAATAAAAATATCCGGTCCGGTCAAATGACTCTTCGTAGTAGACATCCTGCTTGAGGGCGTTGACAATGGGCTGGGTCGCCTCCGTGGAGCCGAGGACAGAATTTTTCAGTTTTCCGTAGGTGAGTTTTTTGGAGGCGATGATCGCAAAATCTTTGCCTGCCACCATCATGGGATTGGGAATGACCGGATCCGTCAGATCCAGAAGCTGCTGGATGGGGCCATTGGCGAGCCGGGAATCCATAAGGCTCTGGTTCCAGCGGTCATAGTGATTGAAGAGCTTCTGGAGAAAAGACAAAAGTTCTCCGCCAGTCACGGTCTTGGGAAGGAAACAGTAGCTTGGTTTGCAGGATTCCGACAGATGGGCGCACCGGCCGGTGAACAGGACCATATTTTTGGACAGACGTCTGGCCGGCAGCGGAAGCCCAGGATCATCCACCAGGTAGATGATTCCGTCCTCGGGCTGGATGATTCCTTCGTATTGGACAGGATATTTTAAGATCGGATCCCGGGAAAGCCAGGATGAGACGATGGTGTTTGGATACTGCTTCTGGATATGCCAGGCGATCAGTAAAGCGCTTAAATACATGGTGATCACTCCTTTATGCTGCTTATTATACAATGAAACACAGCAGGGTGCAATCATTCAGATCAGGGGATCCAATTCCCCTCCTATAAAATGTAGGAAATCATGCAGTCAAAATCAACATTTCTGGCGATAGCGCCAAAAAGCGCTCTGTGCTACACTTTATCTATAGAAAAAACAGAGCTTGAAAACAGCAATATCTCCCCAAGATGTCCGAAGAGGATTTGAGAACGCGGATACGTGCGTAGATATCTTCCAGGTTGGAGCATCGCAAGGGGTGATACAGAACTTAAAAACAGCAGTACCCCGGATGCCCGGAGAGGATTTCAGAACACGGACGCGTAACGAAATTCTTCTGGAACCAGGGCATCCGGAGGAACGATGCGAAATTTTAATCAGGAGGAACAAAAATGATTATCATCGGTGAAAAAATCAACGGCTCGATTCCGGCGGTGGCGGAGGCCATCGCAAAGCGGGATGCAGAGTTCATCAAGGAGCGGGCGAGAATCCAGACAGATGCAGGGGCCACTTTTCTGGACTGCTGTGCATCAGTACCGGAAGCAGAGGAAGTGGAGACCTTAAAGTGGATGATCGACTGCATCCAGGAGGTCAGTGATCTTCCCATCGCAGTGGACAGCCCCAGCGCAGACGTGATCGCACAGGTATTTCCGTATTGCAAGAGACCGGGCCTGATCAATTCGGTGTCCGGTGAGGGCGGTAAAGTGGATAAGCTGTTCCCTCTGATTGCAGATACCAAATGGGAGGTCATCTGTCTTCTGTCTGATGACAGCGGAATTCCCAAATGCGCAGCGGACCGTCTGAAAGTATTTGATTACATCATTGCCAAGGCAAAAGAGTATGGCATTGCACCGAACCGTCTGCACATCGATCCGCTGGTGGAGATGCTCTGTACGTCGGAAGACGGCATCGCCATGAATGTGGAGGTAATCAGCACCATCCGGGCCAAATATCCAAATATCCACATTACGGCTGCAGTCAGCAACATTTCCTTTAATCTCCCGGTAAGGAAGATGATCAATCTGGGCTTTACGGTACTGGCCATGAACGCAGGTCTGGACAGTGCGATCCTGGATCCCACCAACCGGGACATGATGGGTGTAATCTATGCGACGGAAGCGCTTCTTGGACAGGATGATTACTGCATGGAATACATCAGCGCTTATCGGGAAGGTATCTTCGGACCGAAGAAATCATGATCGTTCAATCTGTGCCGGACGAAAGGATGGCATGTATCTGAAAGAAAATAAAAAAATGGAGGACAGGAACAATGGCAGGAATTCAGGAAGTACATGAATTAGTAGCAAAAGGCAAGGCAAAACTGATCGCAGCAGCGGTTCAGGAGGCACTGGATGCGGGATGTGATCCCACCGATATCCTGAACAAGGGTATGATTTCGGCTATGGACGAAGTAGGTGCAAAGTTCAAATCCGGCGAGATCTTCGTACCGGAGATGCTGGTGGCTGCACGGGCTATGAAAAAGGGCGTTGAGGTATTGAAGCCCCATCTGGCATCCGGTGTGGCAGGCGCAGCAGGCAAAGTTGTCATCGGCACCGTGGCAGGCGATCTGCATGACATCGGTAAGAATCTGGTGTCCATGATGTTAGAGTCCGCAGGCTTTGAGGTCATCGATCTGGGCGTGGATGTGGCAAAAGAGAAATTTGTTGAGGCAGTGGAGGCAAATCCGGATGTGAAGATCGTCTGCTGTTCCGCACTTCTGACCACCACCATGCCGTCTCTGAAGGATACGGTTACCCTGTTAAACGGAGCACCGTTCCGCTCCAACATTAAGATCATGGTAGGCGGAGCGCCGATCACACAGGCATTTGCAGATGAGATCGGGGCAGATGCATATACAGAAGATGCTGCTTCCTGTGCACAAAGAGCGAAGGAACTGGTGGCATAAGAATCCCTGAAAAGGGCTGCCGTAAAATATGCGGCAGCTCTTTACTTTTTCCAGAAAGTGCCGATATATTACCTAAAGAAAACTTTTAAGACCACATAAGGAGGAGGTTAAGTATGCAGGTTAATGTGAATCAGGATACTGCCATTCGGCAGTATACGCAAAATGTACAGAGCGCAAATACCGTGACTGCGCCGGTAGCGGACACAAAGGAAGAGGCTTCCGCAAGTGCCGTCAAGAAGGATGTGGACCAGGCGGAGTTCAGTAAGGATACGGCAGTTACCAAGAAGATGAGTGATTCCGAGAGATCCGCTCTCGTTAAGAGCCTGAAGGATGATCTGAACAATCAGATGTCCCGTTTTACCAACATGATGACTCAGATGTTCCAGAAGCAGGGCATCACGTCGAATCTGTCTCAGGGTAATGATTTCTGGCGTTTTATGGCCAGCGGCAATTATACGGTAGATGCGAAGACCAAGGCAGACGCGCAGGCGGCAATCTCCGAGGACGGCTACTGGGGGGTATCCCAGACTTCTCAGAGAATCTTTGATTTTGCTCATGCCCTTGCAGGGGATGATCCGGATAAGATGAAAGAGATGCAGGCGGCTGTGGAGAAGGGCTTTAAGCAGGCAGGAGAAGCATGGGGAGGAGATCTTCCGTCTATCTGCGGCGATACCCATTCTGCAGTCAACAAGCTGTTTGATGACTATTATGCAAAGAACGGAGCAGTTGTATAGTTTTGTTACAAAGATGAATAGGAAATGCTGCAGACTCCCGGTGCCTCAATAGAGTACCGGGAGTCTGTGCGTATGAATTATTCCTGAATCATGATCCCTGCCTGTCTGCGGGCTTCATCCAGGATCTTTTGAACGGTCAGGCTTCTCTTCAGCTGCTCTTTGTGCAGGCTGTGATCACCGGTCTGTACCATATGTACAAAGGTCAGAAGTTCATGATAAAAGCGTTCTTTTACCTCATTGAGCTCGTACAGCTGACCAGTCCCATGATTTTTTTCGTATCGAAAATGGGTAAAGACGTTGGAGGGACTGTCACTTATAATACAGCCTTTGTCTCCCTGAATGTTGATACAGCAGGGAGCTTTGCAGTCTTTTGCGGCAATGGCGCTGCACACAAAACCCGGATACCGAAGGATCAGTACGCCGGAGGTATCGATCCCCTGGGCCACATTGGCAAAGTAGCGGACTTCAAGAGGTTCGCCAAAAAGTCCTGCTATAAAGTGGATGTTGTAGACGTTCAGATCCATAAGTGCCCCGCCGCTTTTCATCGGATCAAAGACAGGGAGAATTTCTCCTTTTAAAAATGCGTCATAGCGGCTGGAATACTGGGAATAGTTGATTTCCACAATTTTGATGGCGCCAAGATCCGGGAGCAGTTCTTTGAGCTTCTGGTAGTTGGGAAAATATTGATTGGTGATTGCTTCAAAAAGATAGACACCTTTTTCCAGTGCAAGGGAGGCGAGTGCTTCGGCCTGCTTGAAATTTGAGCAAAAAGGTTTTTCACAGATAACCGATTTGCCTGCCAGGAGTGCTTTTTGTACGAAAGATGCGTGGAGATGATTGGGTACAGCCACATAGATGACATCCAGCCTCCGGTCCGTGAGCATCTCTTCATAATTACAGTACACCTCTTTGATCTGCTGTTCAAAGGCCAGCTTTTCAAGCTTTTCTTTTGAACGTTCTGTGCCGCAGATTGCCTTCACTTCCAGTTCCGGGATGAGTCTTGAAGCCTCCATAAAAGTGGGGACAATCATCCCCGCACCTGCGATGCCTGCTTTCATCTCTTCTCCTCCGTTTTTCTTTATTTTCCTACTATTTTACCCGGGCGGCAGGCGGTTTGCAACTTTTTTGAGAAATTATAAAATCTGTATTTGGATTCTTTTAAAATTAAGCCTTTTTTTGACAATGTGTTGATTGATTTTTCTATGGCCTTAATATATAATAACTAAGATATGCAGTTGTAACTTTGAATATAGATGAATAACCTGCCATTTAGCTGGATATGCTTCCCTTTTTTCTGGAAAATATATTCAGCAGGCACTTGAGAAAACGACGAATAAGAAGCACCGATTCGGTGCAAGCTTTACATAGAAAATAAATCGGAACAAAGCGATGAGGTGTAATCGTGGAACAGTATATAATTAAGGGTGGAATTCCGCTGAACGGTGACGTGGAAATTGGCGGTGCAAAGAATGCGGCTCTTGCAATTCTTGCCGCTGCGACTATGACAGATGAGACAGTATATATAGACAATCTTCCGGATGTCCGGGATATCAATGCACTTTTGGAGGCTATGGAGAGAATCGGCGCCAGAATTGACCGGGTGGATCGTCATGGAGTGACGGTCAATGGTTCTGGTGTGGAAAACTTTATCGTGGAGAGCGAGAGTATGAAGAAGATCCGGGCCTCCTATTATCTTCTTGGTGCACTCCTTGGCAAATATAAAAAAGCGCAGGTGCCGCTTCCGGGAGGCTGCAACATCGGGAGCCGTCCCATTGACCAGCATCTGAAGGGTTTCAAAGCCATGGGTGCAAAGACAAAGATTGAACATGGCTTTATCATCGCGGAAGCGGAGAAGCTCCGGGGAGCTCATATCTTTCTGGATATGGTCAGCGTGGGAGCGACGATCAATATCATGATGGCTGCAGCTTTGGCGGACGGCAGCACTACCATTGAGAATGCGGCGAAAGAACCCCATGTGGTTGACGTGGCAAACTTTCTGAACAGTATGGGAGCCAGCATCAAAGGTGCGGGTACCGATGTGATCAGGATTCGCGGGGTCAAATCCCTGCATCGGACGGAGTATTCCATCATACCGGATCAGATTGAGGCGGGCACTTTTATGTTCGCGGCAGCAGTGACCGGCGGAGATATCGTGCTTCACAACGTGATTCCCAAGCATTTAGAGGCTACCACATCAAAGCTTATGGAGCTTGGCTGTGAAGTCCATGAGTACGACGATGCAGTGCGGGTAATTGCGCCGGAAAAGCTGACCGGTACCCATGTAAAGACGATGCCCTACCCAGGTTTTCCCACGGATATGCAGCCTCAGATTGCGGTGTCTCTGGCCGTGGCGGAGGGGACCAGTATCGTGACAGAAAGTATTTTTGAGAATCGTTTCCGCTATGTGGACGAGCTGGCGCGCATGGGCGCTTCGGTAAAGGTAGAAGGCAATGTGGCTGTGATCAGCGGTGTGGAGAAGTTTACCGGGGCCAGGGTCAGTGCGCCGGATCTGCGGGCAGGAGCAGCACTTGTGATTGCCGGACTGGCGGCTGAGGGAATTACCATTGTGGATGATATCTACTTTATCGAGCGCGGCTATGAGAACCTGGATAAAAAATTTCAGGGTCTTGGTGCGAGGATTGAAAAAGTAGCCAGCGAGAAGGAGATCCAGAAATTCCGCCTGAAGGTAGGATAAAGAAGCTGCATGTTAGAAGGCTGCCTGCTGATGTTCTTTTTGTGCCAGTGCCCGCCTCATGATGTCCGAGTGTTCCCGGGAGGGCATCTGGCCCTGTAAGTAGCAGCCGATGGCCTGCCGGTCAAAACCGAGGGCTGCAGACAGGGCATCCGGGCCCATAAGACAAAGATTTAAAAGCTTTTGAATCTCTTCCACGGAGATGAGCCGCTCCATCCGGCGGTACTGTTCATCCCGTTCCTGGTTATTTCGGTCAATCAGACCAGGAATATGCATCTTTTTTCTGCATTCTGTGCAGAAGGCAGTTGTGAAGCGGAAGGTATATTCTTTGTTGCAGATTCGTTCCTTTTCCCATGTTTGCTGCAGATGGTATGCGGTTGGCTTTCTGCATGCGGTACAAAATTCCATTTTTCCTTCTTTTGCCATGTATTCACTCCTTTATAAAGCTGCGCTGTTTTATGGTTTAAAGGCGTATGCAAGAGGATATGTCTGCTTATGAAACGATACAATGATGACGAACTGGTCGTTTAATTTGTTGATTTTTATATACAGAGCCACGGCTTCTTTTCCGGTACCAAAACGGGGGATAAGTTCGGCTTCTTTTCCAAATACATAGAGCAGTTCCTGCTCAAAACCTTTGTGCTGGTTGTGGAGGACTTTGCAGAAATCTTCCGGTGTCAAAGCAAGCAGAATCCTGCGGATACCGGCTTCATCTATCACGTAGTTCTTGCACAGTTCCTGATTTGCCGGGCGTCTGCCGCTCTGCTCGATCCGGCATCGGTCTGCCTGTATGGCGGCTCTGACTTCTTTTAAGTATCTTTTGATCTGTTCATAGCTTCGCTTCAATCCATCCCTCCTCCTCTGTTTTCTGGTATCAGTATATGCGGAAGAAAGAGATTGGCGCATATTTTGTCAAAAAAAGAAGCTGCATGTTCTGCAGCCCCCATTTTCTATACTTTAAAACGATATCCAACACCCCAGATCGTCTCAATATACTGGGGTTTTGCGGTGTTAAATTCGATCTTTTCACGAATTTTTTTGATGTGTACGGTGACGGTGGCGATGTCACCGATGGATTCCATGTCCCAGATTTTGCTGAAAAGCTCTTCCTTTGTGTATACGTGGTTGGGATTCTGGGCAAGGAACGTAAGCAGATCAAATTCTTTGGAGGTAAACGCTTTTTCTTCTCCGTTGATCCATACTCTCCGGGCGGTCTTGTCGATCTTGATGCCCCGGATTTCGACGATCTCATTTTCCTGGATGCCGCTGCCCACCAGGCGCTCATAACGGGCCATATGGGCTTTGACACGGGCAACCAGCTCACTTGGACTGAATGGCTTGGTCATATAGTCATCGGCGCCCAGCCCAAGTCCACGGATCTTGTCGATATCATCCTTTTTGGCGGAGACCATGATGACCGGGATATTTTTCTCTTCCCGGATTTGCCGGCAGATCTCAAAACCGTCGATGCCCGGAAGCATCAGATCAAGGATGATCAGATCAAATTCTTCTTTCAGAGCCCTTGTAAGCCCGATATCGCCGCGTTCTTCGATCTCCACTTTGAAGCCGCTAAGCTCCAGATAATCCTTTTCCAGATCAGCAATGGCCTCTTCGTCTTCAATAATCAAAATCTTACTCACTTACTGGCACCTCCTGATATTTTCTGAGTACAAAATACATGGTTGTTCCTGCTTCTTCTTTGCTGGTTACCCACACCTTTCCGCCGTGGTCTTCCATAATCTTGTGGACGATGGAAAGACCGATGCCGCTGCCTCCTTTGGAGGAATTTCGGGAAGTGTCGGTCCGGAAGAAACGGTCAAAGATGTAAGGCAGATCTTTGGTGGCGATGCCCCGCCCGTTGTCCTCAATTTCCACTTGGATAAAATCACCCACATCCAGCACCCGGATATGGATAAAACGTTCTTGCTTATCCATATATTTGATGGAATTTCCCACAATGTTATTGATTACCCGCTTCATCTGCTCGGCGTCTGCGATGACCAGCACATCGTATGTGACCTGATTTTCGTAGGTCAGCTCGATCTGCTGCTGCCCAAGTTCCAGCCCGATGTCTTCCACACAGTCGTCAAAATATTCACGAACATTAATCTTACTGAAAGTATAGGGAATGCGGTTGGTGTCGATCTTGGAATAGAAAGTCAGCTCATTGATCAGACGGTCCATGTCGTTGGCTTTGTTGTAGATGGTCCGAAGGTACTTGACCTGCTTTTCCGGGGTGTCGGCCACACCGTCCAAAAGCCCTTCGACATATCCTTTGATGGCGGTAATCGGCGTCTTGAGGTCGTGGGAGATGTTGCTGATCAGTTCTTTGTTCTGGCTGTCAAAAACCACCTTTTCCTCCGTGGACTCTTTGAGCCGGATCCGCATCTCCTCGAAATCTGCACAAAGTTCTCCGATTTCGTCGTTGTCTTCGATATCCACTTCAAAGTCCAGGTTGCCGTCCCGGATATTGCGGGTGGCTTTTTTCAAGGTCTCGATGGGATTTAAGATGCTCCGGTAGATCCATACGATCAGAAAACTGCTGGTCATGGCCATGATAAGGATTACGGAGATCAGCATCTCTCCTAAAAATTCTCTGGTCTGGGGCGTGGCCACCTCCACAGGCTGCAGACTCATAAACCCGGCAAATACCACACTGATCAAAAACAACGGAACCGCAATGACAATGCCGAATGTGATGATGAGCTTTGTCTTTAGATTCAACGCTTTTTCCTCCGTCTTTTCACTATTGGAATTATAACACATGTGAGCAAAGATATTTATAAACTTTTTGTAAAACCCTATAAAATGATTCGAAACCCTTGACTTTTTCCGCTGTCGGATGTATGGTAAAAAAAGAAAAAGCCCATAACGAAGTTTTCTCTTATTCAGAGTGGTGGAGATACATAGGATCTGTGAAGCCCGGCAACCCCTGCATGCAGGAAGGTGCTAACCTGAGCGAGTGATCGAGCAATAAGAGGATTTGATGAGCATTTATCAGGTCCGCTTATGCGGGCCTTTCTTTTTTACCGGCACAGGACAGTCCTGAAAAACCATCTGGTTTTTGGGGTACGATTCTGTGCGCCGGACGGGATCTTGTGTCCGGCAAAAGTTACCTTTAAAATCCAAGAGAGGGGAAGGAGATTAACATGGAAAAATTATTGTTTACTTCGGAATCTGTAACGGAAGGCCATCCGGACAAAATGTGCGATCAGATCTCAGACGCGATCCTGGACGCTTTGATGGCCCAGGATCCTATGAGCCGTGTGGCTTGTGAGACCTGTACGACCACCGGTCTTGTGATGGTCATGGGAGAGATAACCACCAAAGCTTATGTGGACATCCAGAAGATCGTACGGGATACAGTCCGTGAGATCGGATACACGAGAGGAAAATTTGGTTTTGATGCCAATACCTGCGCGGTGGTCACTGCCATCGACGAGCAGTCTACGGATATCGCCATGGGCGTGAACAAAGCACTGGAAGCAAAAGAGAATCAGATGGATGACAGTGAGATCGAAGCCATCGGTGCCGGAGACCAGGGCATGATGTTCGGCTATGCGACCAATGAGACCCCGGAGATGATGCCGTATCCCATCGCTCTGGCACACAAGCTGGCGCTGCGCCTGACGCAGGTGAGGAAAGACGGAACGCTGCCTTATTTAAGACCTGACGGAAAGACCCAGGTAACCGTGGAATACGACGAGAGCGGCAGACCTGTCCGCCTGGATGCGGTGGTACTTTCCACGCAGCACAGTGATGATGTCACCCAGGAGCAGATTCACAAAGACATTAAAAAATACGTCTTTGACGAGATGCTTCCGGTGGATATGGTGGATGCGGATACGAAGTTTTTCATCAATCCTACTGGACGTTTTGTCATCGGAGGACCGCACGGAGACAGCGGCCTGACCGGACGGAAGATCATCGTGGATACCTACGGCGGATATGCCCGTCATGGCGGCGGAGCGTTCTCAGGCAAGGACTGCACGAAGGTGGACCGTTCTGCGGCGTATGCGGCCCGCTATGTGGCAAAGAACATCGTGGCCGCAGGTCTTGCGGACAAATGTGAGATCCAGCTTTCCTATGCCATCGGCGTGGCAAGACCCACCTCCGTCATGGTGGATACATTTGGAACCGGGAAGATTTCCGACCAGAAGCTGGTGGACATCATCCGGGAGAACTTTGATCTGCGCCCGGCAGGCATCATCAAGATGCTGGATCTGCGCCGGCCCATTTACAAGCAGACGGCTGCTTATGGACATTTTGGCCGCACGGACCTGGATCTTCCCTGGGAAAAGACGGACAGGGCAGATGCATTAAAAGCATATCTGTAACAGAAACAGCTGCCATGGGAGCGTACCATGGCAGCTGTTTTTGACGATTGGCTGCTCTTCTTGTTATCAGATCTGAAAAAATAAACTATACTATAGTAAGCCTTTCTTTAAAAAGGCAGATCAAAACAAGAAGAGGGAGAAATTTATGAAAAAAATCTTACAAAGTCTTCCGCTGCGGCTGCTTTTGGGTGTTGTTTTGGGTATCTTTGGAGGGCTGATTGCAAACGAAGCTTTTATGAATCTGGTGGTGACGTTCAAGCAGATGCTTGGTCAGGTGATTACGTTCTGTGTGCCGCTGATCGTCAGCGGTTTTATTGCACCTTCCATCACAAGGCTTGGGAAGAGCGCTTCGAGGATGCTGGGCGTCGCCCTGCTTCTGGCCTACGTCTCCTCCATCGGAGCCGCTTTTTTCGCCATGCTGGCGGGGTACGGGCTGATCCCGTACCTGTCCATCATCACTTCGGCGGAAGGTTTAAAGGAGCTTCCGGAGGTGATCTTCCTTCTGGAAATTCCGCAGATCATGAGCGTCATGAGCGCACTGGTGTTCTCCGTCCTGATCGGGCTTGGAGCCACCTGGACGAAGGCGGAGCGGACCATCGGAATCCTGGAAGAGTTTCAGAAAATTGTCCTGGAGATTGTGACGAGGGTCATCATCCCGATCCTGCCGCTGTTCATCGCCTGTACTTTCTGCGGTCTGTCCTATGAAGGGACTATCACAAAGCAGCTTCCGGTATTCTTAAAAGTGATTGTGATTGTCATGGTGGGACACTATATCTGGATGACGCTTTTGTACCTTGTGGCGGGATTCTACGCAGGGAAAAATCCGCTGGCGGTGGTCCGGCACTATGGTCCGGCGTATCTTACGGCGGTGGGTACGATGTCCTCGGCAGCGACTCTGGCGGTTGCTCTGCGCTGTGCGCGGAAATCCTCTGTGCTTCGGGAAGATATGGTGAGTTTCGGCATTCCCCTATTCGCCAACATCCATCTGTGCGGGTCCGTGCTGACGGAAGTATTCTTTGTCATGACCGTGTCCCAGATTCTCTATGGCGGCATGCCGTCCATGACGACGATGATTCTGTTCTGCCTGTTGCTGGGAGTCTTTGCCATCGGCGCGCCCGGCGTGCCGGGAGGCACCGTCATGGCATCGCTGGGTCTGATCACCGGCGTTTTGCTTTTTGACAGCACGGGGACGGCCCTGATGCTGACGATCTTCGCACTGCAGGACAGCTTCGGCACCGCCTGCAACGTGACCGGAGACGGTGCGCTGACGCTTATGCTGACCGGGTATGCGAAGAAGCATCAGATTGGAGAAGACAACTGAGTAGATTTCAAAAGAAAAACCCGATCAGGGAATATAAGGCGCCAAAAGCCTTGTTCCCTGCCGGGTTCTTTTTGGTTTATTCTATTTATGAAACAACCGTTTGAAAAATCCTTTTTTTGGCTGAGGCTTCTCGATCCCGCCTCTTGCGCCTTTGATGCCGGTGATGTAGATGCCGCTTACCACGACTTTGACTTCCTTTTTCACCGGAAGCAGATCAAAGATCTTCTCGTCGGCCATCAGGTTCATAACCTTGGGGCCCACTTTTGCTTTGACGATGGGCATCTTAGAGCGGCGCAGATACTTGGGCACCTGGTCAATAACCATGGCGGGCAGTCCGGAATCCTTTACTTTCAATCGCTTTTTATCAATGATCAGCATGCTGACGGTCTGCGCCATGGCCTCCATCTGTGCCTGATTCTCCGCCTGCTTTTTCTGCATCTTGTTGCCGAAATAGATCAGGGCAATCAGGGCGGCCAGCAGAATGGCAAGAATGATGATCAGTATTGTCCACACCATTATACGTTGTCTTCCTCCTATATATCGTTCTGTTTTCTCGCTACATTGTAGCATTGTTTTCCATAAAAAGCAAATCTTTTTAAATTTTGAGAAATCTAAGAAAATGCGGAAAATTCCTTGTTGATTTGGGAAAAATGTAGTAGAATAGAAACATCGGCACGGACGTGTCAAATTTTGGGTAGAGAAAGGATGACCAACAATGCCATTAGTTACAACCAAAGAAATGTTCAAAAAGGCCTATGAAGGCGGCTATGCAATCGGTGCGTTCAACGTGAACAACATGGAGATCGTTCAGGGTATCGCTGATGCGGCGATCGAGCTGAATTCCCCGATTATTCTGCAGGTTTCTGCAGGAGCAAGAAAGTATGCGAAGCACAACTACCTGGTAAAATTAGTTGAGGCTGTGCTGGTGGAGGCTCCGGACCTTCCGATCGCTCTTCATCTGGACCATGGTGCTGATTTCGAGATCTGCAAGTCCTGTATCGACGGCGGATTTACTTCCGTTATGATCGATGGTTCTCATCATGACTTCGAGACCAACATCGAACTGACCAAGAAAGTCGTGGAGTATGCGCATGAGAGAGGTGTCGTTGTAGAGGCAGAGCTTGGAAGACTGGCTGGTATCGAGGATGCTGTCAATGTATCTGCTGCAGATGCAGCTTATACGCAGCCGGATGAGGTAGAAGAGTTTGTAACCCGCACAGGCGTGGATTCTCTGGCCATTGCCATCGGAACCAGCCACGGTGCGTATAAGTTCAAACCGGGTACCAACCCGCAGTTACGTTTCGATATCCTTGCTGAGATCGAGAAGAGAATCCCCGAGTTCCCGATCGTTCTTCACGGTGCATCCTCCGTTCCGCAGGAATTCGTAAAGATCATCAATGAGCACGGCGGCGCTTTGAAGGATGCCATCGGTGTTCCGGAAGATCAGCTTCGTCAGGCAGCAAGATCCGCAGTCTGCAAGATCAATATTGACTCCGATCTTCGTCTTGGTATGACCGCAGGTATCCGTGAGGTTATGTGGACCAAACCGGAAGTGTTTGATCCCCGCGATTACCTGAAAGTCGGACGTGCAAATGTCAAGACGGTTGTTATGCACAAGATCAAAGATGTTCTTGGTTCCGAAGGAAAAGCTTGAGAAAATCAATGGTTAAAATAAAAACGGCGCCCCGCAGGGCGCTGTTTTTTTGGTCAGATAAAGCTAATCAATCACTTTGATGCTGGTAATGGTCGGCTGATCTTCGGCTGCCACGGTGCCGTTGTCATCCTGCACCTGGGTGTCTTCGCAGATCTGGTCCACAATCTCGATGCCTTCGGTGACATGCCCGAAAGCCGCATAGTCGCCGTCTAAGAAGGTGCTGTCCTCATGTACAATAAAGAACTGGGAGGAGCCGCTGTCAGGGTCCATCGCTCTTGCCATGGAGATCACGCCCCGGACATGGGAGATGTCATTTTCGATGCCGTTGTTTTTGAACTCTCCTTTGATACTCTGCTCGGAGCCGCCGGTTCCGTCGCCCAGCGGGTCACCGCCCTGGATCATAAAGCCGCTGATGATGCGGTGGAAAGTCAGGCCGTCATAGAAACCGTCTTTTGCCAGATTCACAAAATTGGTGACGGAGATGGGAGCAGTATCTGCATCCAGCTCCAAAGCGATGGTGCCGTAGTCGGCAATCTCGATCTCTGCGTGGTGGAGACCGCTTAGAAGATCTGCTGCTGCCTCTTCACTTTCGTCTGTTTCGGCCTCTTCGGCTTCTGTCCCGGCTGTCTCTTCCGGGGCTTCCGCGGATGTGCTGTCTGCTGCCGGGGCTGTCCCCTCTTTGGATCCGCAGCCGGTCAGGGCAGCAGAAAGAATGCTCATGCACAGGAAAAGTACTGTCAATTTTTTCATAATCATACCTCCAAATATGTTTCTGAGCCTTATTGTAGGAGCACAGGACAAAAATGTCAAATGAATCTTTTGTGTTTTTTGGGAGATTTGTGTTACAATTAGGGAAAGATATGAAAAAGGAGCGTGTGAAATGTTATTTTTAGAATACCCAAAATGTACCACTTGTAAAAAGGCAAAAAAATGGCTTGAGGATCATCAGCTGAATTTTGAGGACCGGAATATCAAGGAGAAGAATCCGACAGCAGAAGAACTAAAGGGCTGGTATGAGACGAGCGGACTTCCGCTCAAACGGTTTTTCAATACCAGCGGGCTTCTTTACAAGTCCATGCAGTTAAAAGACAAGCTTCCCCATATGAGCGAGGAGGAGCAGCTTGCGCTTCTGGCCACTGACGGCATGCTGGTCAAGCGGCCGCTTCTGATAAAAGAAGACAAGGTGCTGGTGGGCTTTAAAGAGGCTGAGTGGGAAGGTCTGCTGCATAGCTAAGACGCCAAAGCCGCGGGCAGAGCTCTTGTTTGACTCTGTCCGCGGCTTTTTGCCGGCTCAGGCGATTATAAAAATTTTCCAAGAAAATAGACGGCCTGTTTTCTCCACCAGGTCCAGTCGTGATTCACATCGTATCCCCAGTAGTCCACAAATGCCGGAATTCCCTGAGAGCGAAGGACGTGGTCCAGTTTTCGGGTATCTGCCAAAAGCTCATCTTCCCAGGCGCCCTGCCCCACACAAAAATACATATGGCTTCTTTGATAAAGTGCCATATAAGCATGGTCTTTCGGCATGTTCTGCAGGCAGTGAAAGGGAGAATTCAAGTACACCAGATCATCTATGTAGCCTCCGAGGATGTTGGCGGCATCGTAGACACCGCTCATACAGATGGTGGCGTCAAACCGGTCCGGAAAACGAAAGAACAGGTTGCCTGCGTGAAAAGCGCCCATGCTGCATCCCATGGTCATGGACCGGATCCCGCTTCCGTACTGTTCCATCAGAGGATAGACTTCCTGAATCAAGTACTGGATCCACTGTTCGTGAAGCTCCACCCGTTCTCTTGGATTCTTCCAGTCGCAGGACCAGGTCTCGGAATCGATGGTGTCCACGCAGAAAAGCCGGAGCTTTCCGGCATCGATCCAGGGAGCGCAGGCCTCCACCATACCGAATCCTTCAAAGTCATTGTGTTTGCCGTTCTGGGAGGGAATGACCAGGCAGGGTTTGCCTGCGTGGCCGTACACCTTCAGCGGCATATTGCGGTGCAGTCTGTGGCTGTACCAATTCATTTCCTGTATCTGCATAATCGATTATTGTCCTTTGGATTTCTGTTTGTTTTCAGAGACTTTTTCGGGCGCCTCCAATTCCGCTTTTTCTTCCGGCGGATCCGTTGACAGAACATACCGGAAAAATTCTTCCATAGCTTCTTTGTGTTCCAGTTTTGCCAGATAGATAAAATTCCCCATGCCATGTGCCAGGACCTCCGGAAGCTCTTCTGCCGTCTTTAGCTGGTCTTTGAAGGTGGAGAGGATATCCAGATGGGAGTGGGTGTAAGGAACTTCCTTCCAGCGCCCCACAAAGGCGCAGAAGCAGGGTGTGGACCGGCTTTTGTGGCGAAGCCGGTCATATACCATCATATCTGCATAGTGCTGATAGCAGTCGGTACTGTAAGCGAAATTGATCATGTCCGGAGTCGGCCCGCCGGAAGGACGCATATTGACTTCCAGACCGACCACCTGGCCTTTTTTGCCCAGGTATGCGTGATCTTCTGTCAGGCGGAAAAATTCCAGATGGACGAAACGGCTTCGGACCCGAAAAGCTTTCAGGCAGGCTCGTCCGCATTCTTTTAAATCGTCGGCCAGACGGTCTACGATATAGAAGTGAATGGCCTCATGGTCATTGACACAGTCCATGATGGAGATCGGGGAGATATTGCCGGTTTCAAAAAGAACCGTTCCTTTGCTGTTTACGATGGCGTCATAGGAACAGATCTCTCCGGGGACAAATTCTTCCATAAGATAGGGCACGGCAGGAACATTGCAGAAGAAGCGTTTCAGATCCTGCGCATCTGTGATCTTCCAGGTGTCGGAAGCGCCGACGCCGGAATCGGGTTTTACGATGACCGGATAACCGACCTTGCGGATGAAAGAGCGCGCACTGTTCAAATCACTGATCAGATGACAGCGTGCAGTGGGAATACCGGCTTTTTTGTATCCCTCTTTCATTTTGGACTTGTATTTGATCAAGGCCATGTCTTTTGGCAAAAGTCCGGTTGTGATATGGAAATCTTCCCGAAGCTTTGCATCCTGCATCAGCCAGTATTCGTTGTTGCTTTCGAGCCAGTCGATCTTCCCGTGACGAAAAGACAAAAAGGCCACCGCGCGGAACATGGCATCATAGTTTTCCATATCATCCACCCGGTAATACTCGGTCAGAGCGCTCTTAAGCCGGGGGGAGAGGGCATCATAAGGCGTATCTCCGATGCCCAGTACATTGACGCCGTTGGCTTTCAAGGCGACACAGAAATTTTCAAAGTTGCCCGGAAAACCGGGTGAGATAAAGATAAAATTTTTCATGGATCATCCTCTTATTGTCCGTTTTTATACCGTTCCAGGAGCCGGTGAATCCGGTCGTAGGGATCCAGAAGATCGCTGATGGAAGCGTCGTGATTCAGTGTGTCGATCAAAAGGGCGATGTACTTGCTCATATCACAGGAGATGTAGTAGGGTCTGGACAAAAGCTCCGGTGTCTGATAGACCAGATTCGTAGTCAGCAGACGGTAGAACAGACCTTCTTTGTAAGCGGCATCGAATTTTTCCATGCCGTTGGTGAAAAGTCCGAAGGTAGAATACAAAAAGATCCGCCCTGCATGAAGGTCTTTTAGTTTGCCGGCCACTTCAATCATGCTTTCTCCGGAGGAGATCATGTCGTCGATGACAATGATGTCCTTTCCTTCCACGTTGCTGCCCAGAAACTCATGGGCAACAATCGGGTTGCGGCCCTGGACAATGCGGGTGTAGTCCCGGCGCTTATAAAACATGCCCATGTCCACACCCAGGACATTGGCAATGTAGATGGCACGGCTCATGCCCCCCTCATCGGGGCTTACGACCATCAAGTGATCGTTGTTCACCTGAAGATCAGGAACGTTGCCCAGAAGGGCTTTGGCGAACTGATAGGCCGGCTGTACGGTCTCAAATCCGTTCAGGGGAATGGCATTTTGCACTCTTGGGTCATGGGCGTCAAAAGTCAGGATATTGTCAACACCCATATTTGCCAGCTCTTTTAATGCCAGGGCACAGTCCAGAGATTCTCTTGAGGAACGTTTGTGCTGGCGGCTTTCATAAAGGAAGGGCATAATGACGGTGATTCGCCTTGCCTTGCCGGCACAGGCGGAGATGATACGCTTTAAGTCCTGATAATGGTCATCCGGGGACATGCAGTTGGTCTTTCCGCACAGAGAGTAGGTCAGGCTGTGATTGCACACATCGACCATGAGGTACAGATCCCGGCCCCGGACGGATTCCTGGACGATTCCTTTGGCTTCTCCGGAACCAAAGCGGGGAATTGAGGCTTCGATTAGGTAGGAATCCTGTTCATATCCCTGGAAGGCGATGGTGTTCTTATGCACCAGGGCACTTTCCCTGCGCCACTGGACCAGGTATTCGTTTACTTTCCGGCCCAGTTCTTTGCAGCTTGGCAGGGGGATGAGTCCGAGAGACCCTACGGGGATGGTTTCCAGAACGCGTTCACTGCGTTGAATATTCATAGTCGAACCTCCATAAATATATAGGTAAACATAGTTTCAAGTCTGTCAAATTCGTTATAACATCTCTTCTGGGACAACGTCAAGGAAATTCATCGGGAACCATATAATTTTTTGCGGATCCGGATATCACTTCCGGAAAATTTCACAAGGGTGTAGGAACTTGTGATGCGGGAAAAGACCCGTTCGCTGTAGATGTCCCGGAAGTCCTTTGGAGACAAGTTGGTGGAGAGAAGCGTGGATTTTCTCCGCAGAGCCCGCTCGTTCAGGATCTGGAACAGTCTGGATACGGTGAAAGTGTTGGCAAGCTCCGTTCCCATGTCATCCAGGATTAAAAGATCACTTTCCAGAAGGGCGTCCTGTTCTTGCGGCCGCGGTTCCCCGCGGGTGTAGCCTGCCGGAGAAAACAGTTCAAAAAACTGAAAAGCGGTAAAATAGATGACGGAACAGCCGCGTTCCAGAAGTTCTCTGGCAATACAGTTGGACAAAAAAGTCTTGCCGGTGCCCACCGGACCATAAAAATGCAGGTTTCGGAAGGTTTCTGAAAAGGTATCCACAAAATCTTTGCAGGTGTGAATGATCGCCGGCATAATTTTTTTCTGTTCTTCGTCATAGACTTCATAGGACAGGGTCGAGAAGTTCTCCTCTGACAGGACCGTCTGAAGTCTGGATCCGGAATAGAGAAGACGGATTTCTTCCCTCCGGAAACAGTGGCATTTTTTACGGTCAATGTAGCCTGTATCCTGACAGTCGGGACAGATGTAGTGCATATCCAGATAGTCGGCAGGGTATCCGGCCTGTAAAAGCAGCGCTTCTTTTTCCTGGCGGAGAAGGAGAAGCTCTCTGCGAAGGCCGGAGAGTACTTCCAGGGGGCGTATCTCTTCCTGACCGGAACTCTGTGGAGTTCCATAGAGCTGCTCTGCGTGAAGAAGACTCTGGGCAGAGATCTCTTCTTCCAGGGCGCGCACCCGGGGAAGCTTTTCGTAGATCTCTTCCCGGCGGGCGCACTGCGCCCGGTAGTCCTGGTACTGTCTCCGGTCATAGAGGCGCATGATGGCGTCATACTGTTTGTTGGTCAGTGGCATAGAATCCTCCTGCTATTGGCTTTGAAGAAGCCTGCGTTCCAGCTCTTCAAAATCATAATCCCGCTGTTCGAAGTTGGAAAACCCGGTGGACTTTGGAGCAGGAGCAGTTTTTGGCTGGTTTTTGCTTTTTTTGTGGGCCTGGTCCAGAGCTTCCACATCCGCCAGATGGTGTACGTTGCTTTTGGACCATTTATTCAGGATCTTGTCCGCATATTCAAAGCTTGGCTTGTGGAGACGCTCCATGGTCCTTTTGCAGGCCTCCAGAATCAACTCCAAAGTAAAGTCATAGGAGTGCAGCCATTTTTCGATGTACCGGAGCTCCGGGTCCACCGGGTTGCGGTCGTTGATGCCAAAGGCTTTCATGATGGCAAAACAGCCCCGGGTGTAGGTGGTGGTGCGCTCTTTGGCCTGGGATACGGTAGTGATGCCCGCTTCCGCCCAGGCGAGGGCCACGGTCTCGATATAGTGGATGCTTCTGCTTCCTTTGCAGACACAGTATTCTACCAGGTATTCGATCAGGTCCGCGGAGAAGTGAAGCTGTTCATAAAAGTAGAGCAGGGTTTCGATCTCTGAGGGTGACAGGGTCTTTTTCAGATACTGTTCACACACAAACAAAAGCTGCCGTAACTGTGACTGAGAAGAAAAACTGCTCAGTTCTTCCCGGCTGTAGGATCGTTTTTTGGGCAAAGCCCGGGAAGCGGATTTCTCTTCTTTGGGGATCAGAGGCTCTGTGGGCTGATCAGGAAGGGGGATCTCCAAAAGGTAGATGCCCTTGAGCTCTTTGCCGGAGCTGCACTCCAGCCGCAGAAGCTTTTGCTTTTCCCAGTATTTGAGCGCACGAAGAATATCGCCCTCTGTATGGTCCAGAGCATCCGCAAGGACTGTCACGGACAGTTCCCTGGAAGGATTCTGAAGGGCCCGGAGCAGATAAAGATAGACCTTTACATATTCTCCGTTGGCACAGGGCATATAGTGGTCCAGAAAAAGGTTCGGAACGCCTGTCATGCCCGTGGGCAGGCTGGTTTTCAGTGTAAACTGACTCATAGGAAACTCCTTATGGATTGCCGCTGTTATAATCTCTGCCGAGATTATAACATATGTAAAACATATGTTCCCTCCGGGGGATGCGGACAATCTGCAAAGGAAAAAGTCTTCCCTACGGTCAGACGCAGATTGCCGCTGTTATAATCTCTGCCGAGATTATAACATAATCATTTTAAAAAGAAAATAGGCTGTGGGATGGAGGGGGATATGGAAAACTTGGGATGGGGATATGTGGATAATGTGGATAACTCGGTGGACAGATTTTATTATTGGAAACCATCTTCGACAGGAATCGACAAAAAAGCGGGGAAATTACGGGGATTTGTGGAAAAGGTGCAATTTTATTATGTAAATATTTTATCCACGAAAGAATCCACATGCTTAAACAACGTCAGATGTTGATAAACATGTGGATAATGTGGATAACTTTATCTGGACAGGAGGTTTTCCCCGATTTTTAGCACATCTCCGGCCCCCATAGTTATCAACAGGTCCCCGTGCATACATTTTTTTGATAAAAATTTTTCGATCTCCTCAAAAGAGGGATAGTAATGGCAGTCTGTCCCCAGATTCTGCAGCTCTTTTAGCAGGTCTAACGAGCTGATTCCGATGGTGTTTTTTTCCCGTGCAGCGTAGATATCCGCAAGGACCACATGATCCGCCAGGGAGAGCGCTTTGGCAAAGTCTTTTAAAAAGGCGCTGGTTCTGGTGTAGGTGTGGGGCTGAAAGACGCACCACAGCTCTTTGTGGGGATAGTTGACCGCTGTATTTAAGGTGGCCCGGATTTCTGTGGGGTGATGGGCATAGTCGTCAATGATGGTAACGTTGTTCCAGGTGCCTTTGTACTGGAACCGGCGGTCGGTGCCGCTGAAGGCCGCAATGCCTTTCTGGATGTCGGCAAAGGGAATCTGAAGTTCAGTGGAGGCTGCTATGGCAGCCAGGGCATTGGATACGTTGTGAAGCCCCGGTACGTGAAGCGTGATGGTACCGACTTCTTTTTTTCCATGGATCAGGCGGAAGGAGGCACAGCCTTCCTTGTCATAGGAGATGGAATCAGCGGTATAGTCCTCGGTTCCTGAAAGCCCGTAGGTGACCACCTTTGCGCTCAGGCCTTCGGTGATCTCCTGAGGGTCTGCAATCTCTTTGTTTAGCACCAGCAGCCCGTCCTCTGGCAAAAGTCCGGCAAAACGATGAAAAGAATCTCGGATATCGGAAAGATCTTTAAAAAAATCCATATGGTCTTCTTCGATATTCAGGATGATGCTGACCGTTGGAAAGAAGGACAGATAGCTGTTGGTATACTCACAGGCTTCAGTCAGGAAGGTGTCAGAGTGCCCAACCCGGATATTGCCTCCGATTGCCTTCAGG
>OFFY01000376.1_pt1 | contig 46339 bp, 36 predicted proteins | sample 1521481 | NCBI WGS metagenome assembly OFFY01 (sample SAMEA3504117, study PRJEB24116) | mouse gut metagenome | biome: mouse gut; feature: mouse-associated habitat; material: faeces | place: Denmark | collected 2011
CCATGGCAACTGGAACCGGCAAGACCCGTACTATCCTTGGTATGATCTACCGCTTTATTAAGAGTGGACGTTTTAAGCGTGTCCTGTTTCTTGTAGACCGTACTGCGCTTGGGGAACAGGCGGAAGATATGGGAGATGTTTTGGAGGATTCTGACAGGGCGGAAACGGATGAAGAGGATGCAGGGGAAGGCGCAGGAGAGGAAGGCAGCGGCAGCAGCGGCGGTGCTGAAAAAGACGAAATGCCCGGCAACAATCCAGAGGATCGGAACGAAGGAAAAGAGAGTATTCAAGAGACGGAACTGCCAGAACCTTCTGAAAGCAGTGAAAAGGAAAAGCTCCCGGAAACGCTTTCTAAAAATGCGGCGTCTTATGACCTGAGCGCAGACAATATAGAGGTGCGCCTTAAAGATTTGCAGGCTCAGCATGTCTATACAGGTGCAGAAATAAAGCCTGAAGTCGAAGTGACTTTTCACGGAGCAGCCGGAACGGCAGATTCCGGAGAAGCGGAAGAGATTGTCAATGCGGAATATTATGAAGTAAAGTATCAAAATAATGTCAATGCCGGAAAGGCATCTGTTATCGTGACGGGAGCAGATGATGCGTCTCTTGAGGGAGATAAGAGGCAGGAGAAAGAGAGCGGAGGGCAGGGAGACAAAGTGACTTGCACGGGAACGAAGTCCATTGAGTTTCAGATCGCTCCGGCAGATATCAGTCATTGCCAGTTCCAGATACCGGATGTGGCCGGGTATACGGGAAAGGCAGTGAAAGTTTCGGTCATCGGCACGTATCAGGGAAGAAAGCTTGCGGAGGGAAAGGACTACAGTGTTACTTACGCTGATAATAAGAAGAAAGGTAAGGCCAGGATTCTGATAACCGGAATCGGAAACTTTACGGGCAGCCGGAACGGGCAGTTTACTATAAAGCTGGGAGCGCCTGCCGTAAAGGAATACTCGGATTATTCGAAGATCAGGTTTAAGTGGGGGAAGATAAAAAGCGCGTCCGGCTATGAGATCTACCGCAGCACTTCAGCTAAAGGAAAGTTTAAAAAGGTAAAAGTGAATAAATCCGGCAAAAAGACGACATATTCCGATTCAAAGGCAAAGTTTGGGAAGACATACTATTACAAAGTACGCAGTTACGAGAATGTTAAAGTTAAGGTAAAAGGAAAGACAAAGACGAAAAAAGAGTACAGTCCATGGTCTCAAGTTTTTGCCGCCAAGAAAAAGCTTGGCAAGGTTTCTGTAAAATCAGCCAAATGCGCGTCGGAAAAGACGGCAAAGGTTGCGTGGAAGAAGACAAAAGGAGCACAGGGGTATGAGGTTTACCGGAGTGAAAGCCTGAATGGGTCATATGTCCGGGCAGGAACTGTGAAAGGGGGCAGCAAAACTTCCTATACGGCGAAAAAGCTAAAGCCGGGCATTAAATATTATTTTAAGGTAAGAGCTTACCGAAAGTCCGGCTCAAAAAAACATTACAGCGAATTTTCCGCCCCGAAACTGGAAACCTTTACGGAAGGACAGAGGCTGTATTTCCTGTTCCCGGGAGGCGTGCCGACCACAAAGGCGCAGATGGAGCAGTACCTTGTGACGATCACTGTGCCGATAAAGGATGAGAACGGCGTTCCCAGCACGATGCAGCTTAGGGTTCACAAGTCTCTTACTCGGGAGTTCATGGGAGCGTTTCAGGATATGTATGCCATAGGATTTCCAGTAAGAGCGGCCGATACAGACACCTATAACTGGAGGAGCATGGTATCCGGGAGAAATCGTTCACATCACAGTTACGGATGTGTCGTTGACCTGAACTGGGGCTCCAACCCGATGATTGGGAAGACAGAAGGGAAGTACCGCCCGGGGGTTGACCCGTATTCCGTGACTCCCCAGGTTGTGGCAATCTGGAAAAAGCATGGATTTTACTGGGGCGGGGCATGGAAATCCAGCAAGGATTACATGCATTTTACATATACGAATCATTAACAGAAAGGAGACTTTCTATGTTGTCGCGGGGAAAGAGAGGGCTGGGGTTTTTGCTTGCAGGGGTATTGTTTGTGACGATGCCAATGGGAGCGCTGGCTTCGGATGTCAGTCAGGAGGAGAGCCTGATGGAAACAGCAAAGGATGATGGGGAAGAAACAGGCAGGGAAGGCGAACGGACGGAAAGCCTGACTGAGGAATGGCAGGAGGAAGTGAAGGATGCTGTCATTGACCTGGAGAGAGAAGGCTATGTCCTGAAACTTACAGACGGAGAGCAGTACGAGTATACGGGGGAAAGGATAGAACCGGAATTTGTTATCCTCCGCAAAGAAGATGAAAAAGAGCAGCCGGCAGAACTGGAGAAAGACACGGACTATACGGCAGTGTATCAAGATAATATAGAAGTCTCTGCTGATTCCGACAAGAAACCGACCCTGACCGTGGAGGGAGTGTCGGACGGAGAGAAGGGCTATAAAGGAACACTGAAGATTTCATTTGAGATTGTCAGTCCTGACAGCGGCAGTTCCGAAATGTCAGACATTCTGCCGGAAGAGGCGGAACTTGATGATAAAACGGGAGCTGAGACGGATGCCGGGCTTAAGGAGCAGGACGGGGAAGCTGCCGCAGGTGTTGGCAGGTATGCAGGCGTACAAGAAACAGATTCTGTGATTAAACTGGGGAGCACGGCTCTCAAGAGCACGTCCGCCTATTCAAAGATATCCCTGAGCTGGGGTAAGGTGCCTGGCGCCCAAGGATATGAGGTGCATAAAAGCAAAAAGAAATCGTCAGGCTTTAAGCTGGCAAAGCGGATTTCCGATGGTTCACTGTCCTATGCGGATGGGGATGCAAAACTTGGCCAGACTTATTACTACAGGGTGCGGGCATACTGTACGGAGGGAGGCCGGACAGCCTATGGGGAATGGTCTCCGGTGAAGGCGCAGAAAAAACAGGTGGCGGCTCCGAAGATTACATATGTGAAGGCTGCGTCGGGCAGGGTGAAAATCGCATGGAAAAAAACAGGGGGAGCCAGTGGGTATGTCCTCTACCGCAGTAATTCTGAAAAAGGGAAATATAAGAAAACAGTGGTTATAAAGAAAGGCTCGAAAGTTTCCTATACGGATAAAAAGGTTTTGGGCGGAAAGGTTTACTACTATAAGGTGAGAGCCTACCGTCAGGTGAAGAAGAAAAAGTATTACGGCCTGCTCTCAGCCCCCGCGCACAATGAAGCGCCGAAAAAGCCGGCGGCGGGTTCGGCATCTTCCGGCAGCGGATGGCGATATGTAAACGGTTATAAGCTTTACTATGACAAAAAAGGAAAACTTGTAAAAGACGTGAGCAAGATCATCGGGAAACAGTCTTCATACGTTATCAAGGTAAATAAAAAGAAGAACTGCGTTACTGTGTATGCAAAAGACGGGAAGAACGGGTATATCATACCTGTAAAAGCTTTTCCATGCTCTGCGGGAAAAGCAACGCCGATCACCACGGCGAGAACCCCGTCAAAATACCGCTGGCATGAGCTTAACGGAAATTGTTACGGACAGTGGTGCACCCGCATTAAGCAGGGGTATTTGTTCCATTCCGTAATGTACGGGAAGACGAAAAATACTTCCCTCAGCGTTTCCAACTATAATAAGCTGGGAAAGACGGCATCCCATGGATGCATACGCCTGAGGGCCGGAGATGCAAAGTGGATCTACGACAATTGCAGGCTGAAGACAAAGGTTATCATCTATAACAGCTCTAACCCGGGGCCTTTGGGAAAGCCTTCCGTGGCAAAGCTTCCCAAATGGCACAGATGGGATCCGACAGACCCTACGGCGAGAGTGCAGTGCTCTAAAAGAGGATGCCATTAGGAATGAATGTAACTTAATCTTAATAAAACTTAACAATTGAATTGATTGACAAGGAGGAGAATAGTTTGTTAAGATGGAGAGGACTAGATAGCAAAAGAGGAGAGGGATGCATATGAGAAAAATAACAAAAGCAATCTGCGTTGCCTTAAGTTTGATGCTGCTTGTGAATCTGGCAGGAATAGAAGCAGCAGCTTCAGAGCCAGCCGCAGCGAATCAGACAGAGGGCAGCGGAGAAGTTAATGACGCAGCGCCGGATAAGACGGACGGCGCAGACGAAACTGATGAGCCGGATGATGGAGCGCCGGAGGATGAGAAACAGGATGACGGGCAGTCAGAGGATGGAAATGACGCTGCTCAAGATGACGGTTCTGATTCAACAGATGTTCCGGCAGGCGACGAGGGAACATCATCAGAGGATGTTGATTTGGACGCACAGCTGCCAGAACAGGGAGATGTAGCTGACGATGAAAAATCCATTGATACGCAGGCTATCCAAGGAATTGAGGTAAAACCTGTTGCCGGGAAGAATGAATTAAAAATTAGTTGGAATGCAGCAAGCGGAGCGAAATACAAGATTGAAATTTTTAGAGGGGACAGTTCTAGTGGAGTTGTAGAAACAAGCAAAACGGGTATAACAGCGGGTACAGCAACAATAGAGGTAACCCCAGGAACACAATACACAATTAAGGTAACTAACGAAGGTGACGGCAGCGATATTGCTGAAATCCCGGCCATCCTTCTTGCAACGCCGGCCAACCTGAAAGCAACGGCCTCTAATGGCGCGGTAGCTCTTAGCTGGTCCGCGGTAGCCGGAGCAGAGTCTTATAAAGTTGTATACAATGGTGGTGGGGAGAAAGTGGTGACAACGCCTTCTTTCACTGTTACAGGGCTTGCCAATGGCACAAAGTATAATTTTTCAGTGACAGCCCAGAAAAATTTGACTGATAGCTCAAATAAGCCGCATCTGTATTCATCGATAGCGGCAGCAGTTTCTGCCACGCCGATAGGCAACAAGCCTTCGCAGGTAACAGGCCTTACAGGGATTGACGGAGAGAAGTCTGCCATCCTCACATGGTCTAAAGCCGCATATGCTGACTCTTACGCTGTATATAGATATAATTCTTCCAAGAAGACATGGGATGTCGTTAAAAGTGGCCTGACACAGCTTACTTATACCGATAAAGGCCTGAAAGCCGGACAGAAATACCAGTACCGGATAGCCGGAGTGAATTCTAATGGAACGGGAGCTTTGTCTTCATCGATAAAGATCAGCGTTAAGAAGACACCGGGAACGAAAATACGCTCTATCGGCTACAAAGCTGTTTTGAAGTCAAGGGCTCCGCTTTTCGGAACTGCCAAAAGCTCTAAGAGATTAAAGTATTTAAGCAAAGGCAAAAAGGTTACGACAACTAATTACGGCAATGGGCGTTATGAGATTAAGATAGGCAAAAAGTATTACTGGATTTCAAAGGACCGCCTGAAATTTAAGGCAAGTATCTGGACGACGAAAGATTATTCTACGAAGGTAAAGGAAGACTTTGTAAATAAAAAGAAGTATTCGAGTCCGAGCAAGTATTTAATCTGGATCAGCCATTACACTCAGAGGGTAGTCATTTACCAGGGTTCTAAAGGGAAATGGAAGATGATTCGCTCCGCAAAATGCGCGACAGGCACGCATCTTCATATGACACCTAAGGGCAAGTTTAAGGTAGGAAAGAAAGAGAAGGGCTGGTTCTACAAAAAGACGTATGAGAAACCGATTGTTCACTTTAAAGGCCAGAATTCTTTCCATTCCAGGATTAAGAATTATAAAGGCGGATATGCGGATGCCACTATCGGCCGTCCAAGATCAAAAGGATGTGTCCGTCTGTATGATGAGGATATCAACTTCATCTACAAGAAATGTCCGAAAGGAACAACTGTTATATCGCTTTAATAGGTATCGGCAGAATATGCAGTATATTAAAGACCCCAAAACATGTATGTTTTGGGGTCTTGACGTATGGTTTCAATAAATATGGCATATCGTATATGTTTGTATAGACTTTTCTATTATTTGCTTATATAATATAGTAGTAAATTCATATACAGAGGAAAAAGATATGAAACGAATATCTAATTTAGCAGATTGTATACCATCAGAACTAATTGAAGAAATCTATATGAATGGTAAAGAACAGGATGACCAACATGTATATCGTGTTTCAAAAAGTGGAATAATTGATGAAAAAACTTTTTGGAGTAGTTATGAAGAATTTCAACATGAAGATAGAGAAATTAAGGGAGACACTAAAGAAATAGGATTATATTCTACATCATGCTATCTCTCGCCTAAACAGCCTAAAAAGTTTTTGAATTTTCTTAAAAAGAAATATTATGAACAGTACCCTCATCCGGCTTTAATTCATGGAAATACTATATGTGGTTTATCTCAATTAACAAAAGAGCGCATAAGTGGCTATAAAGATATAGATCACGTTGATTGGTGGATTTATAAAGGGAATTTTAAAGAATTAGAAAAAAATTTTAAGTTTTATGATTGATTGAAGAGGTGGATAATAATGTATGATAAATTTTTTGAAAATATTCCACAAATAGGCACACTATATTTTGAAAAAGAATTATTTTCTTTTGAAAATATATCTATTGTATTTGTGTGTGTTGATATGTGCAATAATAGGTATTTATGTGTATGTGATGATATAATCGACGAAGAATCATGGATCATCGCACAGGTGACAAACAAAGAACTGTTAACTGTTTTGAATGACGAGGATACGGTTCTCAGCGTTTATAAAAACAAAAATGTTATAGTTGCAAGTAAACCTTTTGGAAGAGATGTAAGATATATTAATATTGCATATGATGAGATTGACCAGGCAGATTTACCGTTGAGTGACCAGTATCTTGAAATGAAAGACTACTTACAGGATTATATATGTAAAATTGGCATACCATCAACTATTAGAATCCCAATGCCTCAAATTTCTTTTGACAAGAATGATTTTGAACGATATATTATGATGTGTAAAACTACGCATGAACAACTAAGATGCAGCTATTCTGAAACATATGAACAGTCATTTGCAAAATCAACGGAGTCTGTAAGTAATGTATCATATCGAGCTAAATTGGAATATGCAATTTTGGAGTCAGAAGAATATAATGATAATATTTCGATTTTATATGCTGCGTAAGTTAAGAGACATGTGTCAGTCCATTAAAGTATTGTAATGGTGTGCAACAGAAAGAAGGTGAGAACTGTGAAAGAAAGTGAGTTCAAATTTTCTAATCCCAAATTAGTTAAATTAGATTTCATAACAAATGACGATTATGTACAGAAACATGATACTGCCCAAAAAGACATCGGTATATCAATAAACAATCATATAAGCACAATTGATGAAAAAGAAGCGGTTGTGGAACTGGAGATTGAAATTGGAGAAAAGTCGAATATGTTTCCATTTTTTATGTGTTTGATTATTGGCGCAAAGTTTAAATTAGACGATGAAATTGAAGGAACAAATTTTGATAATTTATTAAACATAAATGCCCCCACCCTCCTATTATCTTATGCCAGACCCATTATTTCAACGGTAACAGCGCAAGCTGGGATGAAACCTTTAAATCTTCCATTTTTTAACTTTACAAAATAATTGTTTGTAAAACCTAAAACTTAGAATCTTACTTCCCGCGGAGTTTTCTGGAACTGTCTTTTGAACATCCGGTTGAAATTGGATAGATTGTCAAACCCGCACTGCTGGGAAACTTCCAGGACGGATTTATCGGTATTTCTGAGCTCCAGATAGGCCTTTTCCAGACGGAAACGGTTGAGGAAACAGATAAAGCTCATGCCTGTCATCTGCTGGAACCAGCGCATGAAATGGCTGGGACTGTAGCCGCACAAAGCCGCAGCGTCGTCTATCGTAATCCGGCGCTGGTAATTTTTCTCTATGTAATCAACAACCGTCTTCAGACGGTTGATTTTTTGTGCAGTTCTGACAGGCAGAGGACTCCCGTGCGATAATGATGCGGTGTCAGGCATTTGCCGTGTGTCTGTATGCCGGAGAATTACAGAAAAAATCTGAAACATATCAGACTTTATGCCAAGCTCGTAACCAGGAGGGCAAGTTTCACACAACCGGTCAATATTGTTAAGGCAGTCCGAAATCGGGGAATGCAGCGCGTCTTGCGGCGTTATGCAAGCAGGAAACGGCAGCTGCCCGCTCTTTAACGGAGTCAGGTATTTTTGGCTGCATATGTCCATAACGCCGCTTCCCAGCAATGAAAGGTCAAAAATAATGTTTTCATATTCCATCCTCTCATGTGGCATACGGCTGAGGCCATGGAGGTGTCCGGGAGGAGCAAAGATGATATCTCCCTCCCTGATCTGGAAAGTGTCTAGATCGACCTTGGCAATCCCTTTCCCCTTTTTAATATAGATGATTTCCATCGTATCCTGCCAGTGAAGGAACACGGATGGAAAGTCATCCGGGATTGTGCAGAGGTATATATTAAAAGGGAACAGGGAGTCGGTATGTTTTTTTGTCTCGTGATATCCCTGTAGGGGAGTATCTGTTAAATTATCATTATCAAAGTTCATTTTGTTTTCCATAATGATAGTATTATATAAGATATTGCGATTATTGTACAGGCAATCGGAGAAAAAATATGGTAAAAATAACTTGTTGAAAATTAGAGCAAACTATATGTTTGAAAGGAGTTTTTGATAATGAAGACGAGACTGGAGACGTTGTGCAAAAAGAACGTAGCGGATTGCACTTATGAGGAGCTGTACAGGGCGCTGCTGGCTCTTGTGAAGGAAGAGAGCGGGAAGAGGCAGGAAGAGACAAAAGGACGTAAGCTTTATTATATTTCAGCGGAGTTTTTAATTGGAAAACTTTTGAGCAATAATCTGATTAACCTTGGTATGTATGAGGAAGTGGATAAAATCCTGAAGGAGAACGGGAAGTCCATGGCGGAGCTTGAGGAGGCAGAGCCGGAGCCGAGTCTTGGAAACGGAGGGCTTGGACGGCTTGCAGCCTGTTTCCTTGATTCTCTGGCCACGCTGAACCTGCCGGGAGACGGCGTGGGACTTCGGTATCACTGCGGGCTGTTCCATCAGAATTTTAAAAATAATCTACAGAATGAGACTCCTGATTACTGGCTTAATGGCGCGCAGTGGGCGGATGATGCGAAAAAAACATACCGTGTGAGCCTGGCAGGGAAGGAGTATGAGGCACATCTGTATCAGCTAGATGTGACCGGATATGAGGGCCGTACCAACAAGCTGAACCTCTTTGACCTTGATACGGTGGATGAGAGCATTATTGAGGAAGGCATCAGCTTTGATAAGGAGGACATTGCCAAAAACCTTACCCTTTTCCTGTACCCGGACGACAGTGACGAGGCAGGAAGGAAACTTCGGATCTACCAGCAGTATTTTATGGTGAGCGCAGGGGCGCAGATGATACTGGAGGAGTGCGTCCAGAGAGGGTGCACGCTCCATGACCTTGCGGATTATGCTGCAATCCAGATTAATGATACTCATCCTTCTATGGTAATACCGGAGCTTATAAGGCTTTTGGTGGAAAAGGGTATTGCCTTTGAGGAGGCGGTGAAAATCGTAACGAAGACATGCGCCTACACGAACCACACGATTTTGGCGGAAGCTTTGGAGAAGTGGCCGGAGGAATATCTTGAAGAGGTCGTGCCGCAGCTTATGCCTGTCATCAGGAAACTGGATAAGATAGTAAGGAAAAAGACGAAGGATGAAAGCGTGTCCATCATTGACGAGGACGGACGCGTGCACATGGCGAATATGGACATTCATTTCACCCACAGCACTAACGGCGTGGCGGCGCTTCATACGGAAATCTTAAAAGATAGTGAGCTGAATAATTTTTATAAGCTGTATCCGGAGAAATTTAACAATAAGACAAACGGAATTACGTTCCGCAGATGGCTGCTTTCCTGCAACCACGAGCTGGCTGGCTTTATTGAGAGCCTGATTGGCGATGGATTTAAGAAGGATGCCATGGAGCTTAGGAAACTTGCAGCTTTCGAGAGCGATAAAGAAGTCTTAAGACGGCTGATGGAGATTAAGGCGGATAATAAGAAGAAACTTGCGGAGTGGATCCAGAAAAAACAGGGCGTGTCTGTCAACCCGGACTCTATGTTTTCCATCCAGTCAAAGCGGCTTCACGAGTATAAGCGCCAGCAGCTGAACCTTTTGTATCTGATCCATCAGTATTTTGAGATTAAGGAAGGGCATCTTCCGGCAGTTCCTGTCACGGCGGTTTTCGGGGCTAAGGCAGCACCGGCATACCGGATAGCGAAAGACATCATCCATGCGCTCCTGACGCTGTCAGAAGTCATTGCAGAGGATGCAGAAGTGTCAAAATGGATTCAGGTCGTGCTTATCGAAAATTATAATGTGACGGCGGCAGAGAAGATGATTCCGGCGTGCGACCTTTCCGAGCAGATCAGTCTGGCATCCAAGGAGGCGTCCGGCACAGGAAATATGAAGTTCATGCTGAACGGCGCCGTGACCCTGGGAACTCTTGACGGGGCAAATGTGGAGATCAGAGACTGCGTGGGAGATGAAAATATCTATATCTTTGGGCAGAACAGCCCGCAGGTCATCCGCCGCTATGAGAGAGGGGATTACTGCGCCAGGGAGTGGTATGAGACAGACCCGAACATCCGCAGGGCAGTAGATTTCATAGCGGGAGAGCAGATGATGGGAAAAGGAGACAAAAAGAGCCTTGAGAGGCTGAAAAATGAATTGGTTGGAAAAGACTGGTTCCAGACGTTCCCGGATTTTAGCGCTTATGCAGTACGCAAAAACCAGGCGGTTGCCGACTACGCAGTGAATCCGGAAAAATGGGCGAAGATGGCGCTTAAGAATATCAGCGGCGCAGGATTCTTCTCCTCGGACCGCACGATAGAAGAGTACAATAAGGATATCTGGCATTTGGGATAGGATTTTATAAAAACCTGTGCACGTGGCGGAATGCTTTGAAGAAAGCATTTTCTTGAACGGCACAGGTTTTTTTATTGTATTATGCTTTAAGCATTAATTTTTTAAAACAGGAAACAGCGGAGGGCGTATATTTCCGAATTAAGTTTGAGATGCCCATGATGGCGGCAACTGTTATAATAAGGAGCACTACAAGGATACAGAGCTGCTGCTTAAAAGAATAGGACGGGAAAAATGCATCTAATGATTTTATCCAGAAAATATGTCCTATGTACAGGGAAAAGCTGGCTTTTCCGAGAAAATAACACAATCGGTTGTCAAAAAGCGGAGCGGCTATGCCTTCATGGCTGAAAGTGATGGGCACGCATACCGCAAATATCATCAATACAACAAAGGACATTTTATCAGAATGTTTTCCGAACATCCAGATCAGGCAAATTAAATAACCACATAATTCAACAGTTGAAAAGAGAATGCGGGCCAGCTGTGTATACTGAAATTTTTTAATTCCCTGGCATATTTTCCAAAGAATGCATCCAAGGGGCATATCCGCAAGCGCACGCATAAATCCCCGATAATAAAAATTCTCCCAAGCAGTTCCAGCGTTTAGGCTTCCAAATGTCTGATACATATAGCCAAGAAGAAAGATACTAAGGCAGGGTGCAAAGATAAATAGAAAAGTATCTTTAAATTTGAATAATAATGGATATAAAATAAGCATTGCTAATATCATGGCAGAAATATACCATGTGACGACATTAGCTCGATATCCTGCCAGACCGGACATGCGGAGAAGGCATAATTCCCATATGCCGGTTAAAAAATCACTGATTATTGAGGTAAGGTTAAAAGATTTTTTGGCTAAGTGCATGACAACAAAGGAAAGCATCCATGCCACTGCAAACTCAGGGTACAAACCTTTGATTTTACGTTTCATGAAATGAAAAGTTGTTTTACCCAAATTGCTATTATCAGGATATAAAGCATTGTTTTTGCATGCTGACTGTGCCATTAAATAACCTGATACAAGAAAAAAGAATTCTACTGAAGAATTACCGCTTATAAAGGGTTGTATTCCATTTATGCTTCTGTAATGGAAAGTGTGAAATAAGACAATGACTAAGGAAAAAACAAATTTCCAAAAATCAATTGCCCCATTTCTTTTTTGCAGTTTTGCGCTGTTTTTCTTCTCCATGGTACATAATCCTCTCGGTTTTATAATTAGATGTTATGAAATCTTAGTAGTAGAAATCACATGTGCCTCTTAAGCTCGGAAACCTTTTTCTTTGCCGCGATAGACAGGTAGATAAACCGGTTGGCCGGGGTGGGAATCCCGTGTTTCTTCCCAAGCCTTACGACGGTTCCGGCGTATTCCTCAATCTCGATGGGGCGGCCAGCCTCCACATCCTGCAGCATGGACATTTTTTTGTGGGCGGGATAGCCCAGGAGAAACGTTATGATATCATCCCGGTCTTCTGTGGTGATATTGACCTTTTCTGCTTTGGCAAGCTCTACGATCTCATCGATGCAGAGCCTTATGATCTCTACGATTTCGTCTACCTGCTCAAAGTACCCGCACTCAACACCGATTTCAACCGCCGCCTGTGAGCCGCCGGTATTGAGCATCCATTTGCGCCATTGGATGCGTTTCATATCCTCGTAAATATTGGCGTTTATCCCGGCGTTCCGAAGATATTGGCACACTTCTTCCACCTCCGGTCTGACAGGGTTATTATAGGCGTAACCAAGCTGTACCTCGCCGGGAGTGGTGTAGTATACTTTGTGTCCGGTCCTGTGGGCATCCGTGCGGATCATAACGCCGTAGAGCACCCGGTTTTCCGGGAAAGCTTCCTTAAGCCGTTCGGTTGCGGTGATGCCGTTTAAAAGCGGCAGGATAATAGTCTCCTTTTGCAGCAGGGGGCGTATGTCCTCAATGACCGAATCAAGGCTGTAGCTTTTTACAGCGATGATCACAAGGTCGAGGGCAATGCCTTGGGAAACGTCGGAGAAGACGGTTGGGGTCAGCGTTTCATCGTTGATGCAGATGCCGCTTTTCCTGAGACGCTCTGAGCGGTCACCGGATGCCAGCAGGCAGAAATGCTCCTTATATGCCGGGTAAAGACGGGAAATCAATACGCTCCCAACGGAGCCTGCGCCGACGACGCCAATGTTTTTTATCATAAGAAATATCTCCTTTTTCTCTGTTTTGTATTAGTGTGCCTCATCCGGGATTTCACATGCAAAGCAGCGCATTTTTCCATTTTTATCCGGCGGGATGACCTCGAGCCAGTCAAAGTGGAGGGTAAACTCATCATTGAAAAGCTCTGCCATCTTTTTGCGGAAGAAACTTTCAATCTCTTCTTTTGTATGTGCATTATTATTCGGGTCTTTTACTAGGAGAATCCGCATGTCATGGTAGGATTCCTGGATAAATTTAAACTGTGCGATTCCTACGATGCCGTTGGGAATCTTCATCAGGTACAGAGCGGAAGTCTCCGGGCTGTTTTCATGCTTTACAAGGTCGTTGACGCGCCCCTGTATGGATTTGATGTAGCGCACTCCGTCTAAGGTTACGGATGTGGCGCGGTCGCCAATTTCGTAGTTGATAAACGGAAAATCTTTTTTAAAGAGGGTTGTGACAATTACCCTCCCATCGTCTGTCAGACGGTTGTCCTCGTCATAGATATTGACGACATGGGTATCGCTGTTGATGTAGTAAAGCTCTTCGCCCGGCAGCTGGATGATGCAGCTCCCAGTCTCGGAACTTCCGTAAGCGTCAAACAGGCCGTCTCCGAAACTTTCTGTGAGGATCTTGCGGGTCATGTCGTCCACCATCTCGCTGACGGGGGTGTAAAGTTTCGGCTTGTATATCTTAAGGTTATGGCGCTTTGCGTAAAGAGCCATGCGTACAAGGCAGTTTCTGCGAAAACAGAGCACGTCCGGCTTATACTCATTCAGATCCTTTATAATGTCGCGGATGCCGTCGCCGACACAGTTGTCCTCCGACACGACTTTCCGCCGCATGAAACCGAATTTCTGAATGATGGAATCTCCCTTTTTCGGGTCGATCTTTTTATGGCTTGTCACGAAGGAAAAAAGCTTTCCCCGAAGGGGATGGTAACCGGCGTACATAAGGACGCGGATCCAGTTGGCGTCCACACAGGCGGATTCCCTCTGGGTCTGGATGAACTTCAGGGGCACTCCGGAAGAACCGCTTGTTGAAAGGATTGTCCAGCTCTTACGTTTCTTTGGATTCTTTTCATACTCCTCCTGCATCCAGAGGCGGAGGTCAGCCCGTGTTGTGATGGGGAATTTCACCAGGTCTTCCGGGGTATGGAAATCGTCCGGCGTTAGGTGGTTTTCGTCAAAACGCTTGCGGTAGAAGGGAATCTTATAGGCGCGTTCCATAAGCTCATGCACCTTTTTTCCCTGTCGCTTGCGGATAAACGCCCGGTCAGTGGGGATTTTTTTGTCCAGTTTCATAAGGTAATAAAACGTCATAACATTTTTAAGTTTTTTTTCGATTACAAATGCCATTCTTATTTTCTCCTTTTTGTTCATTTCACCAAAAGCTACATCGGTTAAAAGAGATTTGCGTACCCAATTTTAACATAATTACGGGAGAAACTCAAGCTGGTATGCTCTTGATAAATTAAAGTATACGTGATACCATGGAGAACAGATATTATTGGCAGGGAAAGAGGAGAAGTAAGCGGATTATGCAGAATAGCAAATTAAATAAGCTTGCGCTGAAAGCAGGCGTTTTCTATATCGTGGGGCAGCTGTTCATAAGGGGGATTACCTTCCTCACAACCCCGGTTTACACAAGGCTTTTGTCAAAGGCGCAGTACGGGGAGATCCGGGTCTATGAGTCCTGGCTTCTTATCATGGTGCCGGTTATGTCTTTGTGCCTGTGGAGAAGCGTTGACAGGGCGAAGTATGATATGGGAGAAAGGTACAATGAGTATGTGTCCAGCGTGCAGAGCCTTTCCTATCTGTCGATACTGTCGTTTTTCGGCGTGAGCCTGATTTTTAGGACTCCGCTGCAAAAGTTTTGGGGCATGACGGACATGATGTTTTTCATGGCGTTCCTGTATGTGTTCGGCTATACAAGCATCCTGTTCATGCAGCGCAGGGAAAAGCAGATGATGCGATATAAGGCCAGCATCTTTATCACTACCGTGACGATTGTCCCTGCGACGCTTTTTTCCATCGCCCTGATTTACTGGGGGCGCGTTGAGGGGCGGCTTGACGAGCTTGTGGAGCTGCGCGTCTGGGGATTTTATGTTCCCCAGGTAGTGGGAGGGCTGATCGTGGCCGTCCTTTTGTGGGCGCAGGGCAGGAAGTTCATTCAGAAAAAGTATTGGAAATACGCATTGAGCTACAGCCTTCCGCTGATTCCGGAGGCGCTTTCCATCCAGATTATGAACCAGGCGGACAAGATCATGATTCAGTTTCTGGTAGGTTATGAATATACGGGGATTTTTGCTCTTGGCACGACGATTTCTTTTATCATCTGGATTGTGGAAGATTCGGTCTGGAATGCTTTTCTTCCCTGGATGTATGAGAAAATATCTCAGGGGGAGGCAGGGGATATTGAAAAGCCGTGGACAGTGCTGATGCATGGATTCGGGATGATGTCCTGGTTTCTCGTGGCGCTGGCTCCGGAGATCGTGGCGGTGCTTGGCTCTCGGGAATACCACATGGCAGTGTTCCTTATCGCGCCTATGGTGACAGGAACGCTTCTTCGCTTTTACAGCTATATCTACACGGCAATCCAGAATTATCACAAGAAGACGGCATATGTGGCTGCGGGAACGATAGTTACGATGGTTATAAATGTAATCTTAAACTATGTGTGCATCCTTCGTTTCGGATATATGGCGGCTGCCTACACCACCGCGGCAAGCTACTTTATCCTGCTGGTTATGCAGGGATATCTGGAGAAAAAGGTGACAGGGAGAAGAGTGATTGCCCTGAAGAAGAGTACCGTGATATCGGCGGCATATTTTGGGTTGAACCTAGTGACAATGCTGCTTTTTGAAGTCCAATGGTACGCAAGGTACGCGGCAGTGCTTGCGGCGGCAGTGCTTGCAGTAAAATGGATGCTGCCTCAGTTTTTGAGAGTGGTGAGGGATTTTAAAGGAGGAAATTGATAGAGAATTTTTATTTTGAATATGTACTGCTCTTTTCTTCTAGTAATTTGAAATTACAGCATCTGGAAACGAGAGAAGATTCAGGGAGATGAAGACATTTATCATACAATTTTTCTGCTTTGCGCTGTATGGTAGACTGCATGCTGTCTATAAGAGCTTTTTCTTTCTGGAGCAGGTAGATATAATCATTTTTCTCCTTTTCGTTGCTAAAAGGGCGAAATTGTTCAACCTGGTTATACTTTAACTGTGTAATACAGGAATCGGGAACAGGAATCATATTGTTCAGATTCAACACTGCATATAGATAACCAGTGTCTGAATCCTGTAGTTTATGAAAGTCCAGGCTATTGGACATACGTTGGTGTTTAGGCTTGGCTGACGAAATTGGTACATAGTAGTGACAATTATTAACTGTCAACAGAATTCCAACATGCAATTTTAGTTTCTCTCCATATTCGACATATCCTACGCGGGAGTCGAACTGGATCAAGTATCGAATATAGTCTTTATTCACAACATACCAATTCATAGAACCTCCATAAAGAAAAAAGTGGGTGGCGATGCCACCCACTGCTGTTAATCGATTGTTTTGGCTGGACAATCTAACCGTTTCTGAACGACCGTTTTAATTGGACGGCCTAACCGCTTTTAAACGATTGTTTTAACTGGACAACCTAACCGCTGTACAGGTATCGCTACCTGTGTTTTTAGTATATGTGATTTCACTAAAAAAATCAATATTGTTTCAAGAAAATTTTAGGCAAACAGTTTCCGGCTCTGTGTTATTATTCTGAGTCAATCTGAATCTCTATATTGCTATATGCCGCCTCCAGGGCTGATTGTGCCTGCAAAAGAGTCTCTCCTTTGGTGATGACGTGTCCGATGCGGTCAGGCCCGACATGGAATTTTCTCACCCGGTCTCCCAGCTTATAATCAAACTGGACTTCAAAGATATCCGGATTTTCCGGATTCTTGTCGGTCTGGCTTTTAATAACGCCGCTTTTGTCTTTGCTCATCAAGAGCCTGCTTGCATTGGGCACGGCGGCTTTGCCGCATTCAAATGCCACGTCTTCCCCCAGGGCGCATCGCAGGATCTTTTCATAGTAGTCAAAGCCGTAATAGATAGATACAAGCTCTGCCAGGCAGGTCGCTCCGGAGCGCCCCCCAATTTCCAGGACGAAGGTCTTGCCGTCTTTTAAGATGAAGTCCGCATTGATGGCGCAGTTGTCAAGCCCCATGGCGTTGATGGCAGCGGTGAGCTGCTCCCTTGCGTCTTCGATGATGCCGGGCTCCAGCTCATAGGGTGCATAGTGCCCTACCGGAACTCCCGTATCTCCTTTAAATACCTCGTCGCCGTGTGGGAGGATAAAGGTGACTTCTCCGCGGTAGACGAATGCCTGAGCGCCGAATTCCTCCCCTTCTATAAATTCCTCCACGATGTAGGAATCGGATTTTGTGTTTTCCTTTACATTCTGGATGGCGGCGTCAAATTCCGCCTCTGAATCAACCCGTATAATCCCGCGGCTGCCGGAAGTATCTACGGCTTTGAAGATAAGAGGGAAGGAGAGGGATGACAGGTGGCGGGAAACGTCTGTTTCGTCCAGAGGAATCTTACGGAACCGGGCTGTCCTGACGCCGTGCTCCTCGTAGCTTGCTTTCATTAAGATTTTGTTTGCCGCGATTTTGGCGGCGTCGAAAGTAAGGCCGCAAAGCCCGAGCTCATCGCATACCTTGCCGATAGTGATGACCGCCACGTCCGTGCCTGCGGTAACGATGCCGTCAATCTGTTCCTTTTTTGCAATTTCCAGAATAGTCTCGTAATCGGTGGTGTCTTCGTAATACACTTTGTCTGCCAGCTCAAATCCAGGATAGTTTCCGGGGATGCTGACAACGACAGAGGTAATGCCGAGACGCTTTGCAGTTTTAATCAGCGGTACCTGGTAGATGCCGGCGCCGAGGATCATGATTTTTTTCATAATGCAACCTCCTTTTGCAGTGACAGGTCACCGAATGTCCGGTTCGGGCGCTGTCTTATCATTTTGTGTATCTGAATGAATGTTTTCTTTCTTGTCCATATGGATTTCCTGTGCATATACTTTTCGGACTACAAACTGGGGATACCGGCTCATGCCAAGGAACATCCGGCCCAGATATTCACCGATCAGCCCTAGGAATAAAAGGTTCACTCCGGCGAAAAAGCAGATAGCCGCCATCATGGAAGGCCAGCCAATCGCCATGGAAGGGTGCAGAAGTTTCCGTGCGACGGTGAAGGCAGCCCCCAGAATCCCAAGGATGGAAAACAGGTAGCCGCAGTAGGTGGCGAGCCTCAAAGGAACGATGGAGTAGCCCATAATGTTTGACCACAGACCGACAAGTTTCTTGAAAGTGTAATTGGAACTGCCGACTTCCCGCTCAAAGTGCCGGACGGGAACGCAGCTTATATTCCGGGTCGTGCGTAAGAAAAGACCCTGAAGGTGGGTGTACTGGCTTTTATACTGAATCACGTAATCCCGGACAAACTTTCGGATAATCCAGAAACTGGATGTCTTCATATCCTTTGGTTTCCCGATCAGGATCCGGACGGAAAGGTAGTTGACATAGCTTCCGAAATTGCGGAACAGACTGTGCTTTTTCTGCGGGTAATAGCCGTATACAATGTCATGGCCTTTGTCAAACTCGTCAAAAAGAACCGGGAGCTGGGAAGGATGGGTCTGCATGTCGTCATCCATGGCGATGAGGGCATCGCCGGAGGCATGGTTAAGGCCTGCCATGACGGCATTGTGCTGCCCGGAATTTTTTGCCAGCTCAACAATTTTTACAGCAGGGTATTCATCGGCAAGGGATTCAAGCTCTGCGACAGTCTCCCCCCCATCGGGCGAAAAGTCGTCTACAAGGACGAACTCATAAGGAGTGCGCCCGAGGCGTTCCATCTCTTCCATTGTAAGTGTAACGACCTTGCGTATCGTCTTTGAAGACTTGTAGCAAGGGATAATGATTGAATATAGCATCGTTTTTAACTCCTGTATCGCTATCGGTAAAATTCGCTGATCCTGCTGCACACGGCAGCCACATCATCGGCTTTCAGCCCGTAATACATAGGCAGGCGCATAAGCCGCTCGCTCTCTTTCGTGGTGTAGGCATCATCTCCGTGGAATCTTCCGAACTGCCTGCCTGCCGGGGCAGAGTGCAGCGGAACGTAATGGAAGACGGCGGTAATGCCGTGCTCTTTTAAGTACCCGATAAGCCGGGTCCTCTCCTGCAGGCCGGCTGCCTTTATGTAAAACATGTGTGCGTTGTGCCTGCAATTTTCCGGAATCGAGGGGAGCGTGATCTTCCCATCCTCCGCAAGGGGGGAGAGAAGTTCCCGGTAAAGGTTCCAGGACGCCATCCGGTCGTCAAAGATTTCCTGCGCCTTTTCAAGCTGGGCGTAAAGATATGCGGCGTTGAGCTCGCTGGGAAGGTAAGAAGAGCCTGCGTCCACCCAGGTGTACTTGTCCACCATGCCGCGGAAAAACAGGGTTCTGTTGGTTCCTTTCTCACGGATGATCTCGGCGCGCTCAGCCATGTCCTCGTCGCGGATCAAAAGACACCCGCCCTCGCCCATGCTGTAATTTTTTGTCTCGTGGAAACTGAAACAGCCGAAATCGCCGATTGAGCCTAAAGGCTGTCCTTTATATTCAGACATCACACCTTGGGCGGCATCCTCCACGACTTTCAGACTGTAGCGCTCAGCAAGCTCTAAAATCTTGTCCATCTCGCAGGCCACCCCTGCATAGTGAACGGGAACGATTGCCCTCGTCCGGTCCGTAATGGCATCCTCGATGAGGTTTTCGTCAATATTCATCGTGTCGGGGCGGATGTCCACGAACACGACGGCAGCGCCCCGGAGAACGAAAGCGTTTGCCGTGGACACGAAAGTGTAGGACGGCATGATGACTTCGTCACCGGGCTGTATATCGCACAGAAGGGCAGCCATCTCGATGGCGTGGGTGCAGGAGGTGGTAAGAAGCGCTTTGGAAGTCTTCGCGTTGGCCTCCACCCATTCATTGCATTTTTTTGTAAATGCGCCGTCGCCGCAGATTTTCCTGTCTGCGATGGCACGGGCAATATATTCTGTTTCCTTTCCCACACAGGGCGGAATATTAAATTTAATCATCAGATGTCTCCTTTATTCATGAATAGTGCTCTGTCTAACCATTGTAATACGGCGGCGGCGGATAATCAAGGCTATGATAAAAATAACAATGCCCGCGGTGGATATGCACAGGGACGCCTTGATTCCCGGACGTTCAAATTCAAGCCGGATCTGGTGCTCGCCCGCATCCAGGAAAAGACCGGAATACATAAGGTTTGCTTTTTGGATGTCCGTCTTTTTGCCGTCAACATAAGCAGTCCAGCCTTTCTGGTAAGGAATGCTTAAAACAAGGAATTTCTCTTTGTCCGCGGAGACTTTTCCGGTGATGGTGTTGGAAGAGATCTTCACGTCTTCAAGAGCATTTTCGGACAGGGCTTTGATGTAGGACTCATAGCTTTCCATCGGCTGGCAGCATACCTTTAAGGACTCGACAGTGAAAGTTCCGGTTTCATTAAAAGTAATGGTCATCTCAGATGCCGCGTCCCGGCGGTATCCCATATTGAACAGGTAAGTGTCCTGCCCGGTGCTGTATGTGTGGTTGGCGGAGCGGAAATCTACTTTCCTGCTGTAATCGCCGCAGGATAGGGCAAGCTTTACGAGATGTTCGTCATTATTTTTTGCGGAATTTAAGAAACCGTCAAATACAAGGTATGTCTCGGAGTCTTCAAGCCCTTCGAAAGAAAGCGTGAGGGTTGCCCCCGGTTTTAAAATCTCAGCCTTGTTTCCTTCAATCTTAAGGCCCTGCGCCTGATAGTCCGTAATCTTTGCCTCCCTGGATGTGGAAGAAAGGACGGCGGCATCTTTGAGGGATGTTTTGCCCGGTTCAGCTACTGCGGCGGCCTGGAGCATGATTTCCTGGCACTCTAATGCAGTATGCTTTTGCAAATCTTCCTCGCTTAAGACGGAATCATAGGTGTATCCTAAGGGAAGGGCATAGCTGTTTTCGTAAATATGATAGTCTGCCTTGCCTTCTTTCTTTGTGCCAATCTCCTTGTAGCCGTAGGGCAGCCTTGGGATTTCCTTATCTTTTAAGGAGTAATATTTCACGCATGCTAAGGAATTCATAAAAGTGCGGTTGTCAAATCCCCCGAGCTGCACCAGATTCCAGGCAGTGTTGCCCATGGATACGTTGTAGTTGATGACAGGGCTGCTGATGGTGCTGGAGAATGTGGCAATGCTGTTGTAGTTCATGATCAGGGAGGAGCAGAGGTTTTTCCTCGGGATTTCCGCGGTGGAGACGCGGTAAAAGCTGTCGTCCGGGAAATCAGAGAGAGCTTTCATCGGCGTGTCCGTAATCTCGGACAGGACGTGCCCCTGTTTTACGAAGGAACCTTCGGATGTATTTTTCCCTCCCAGGTACTGGTAGTAGGCGTTGATTATGAGCGCGCCGCAGCAGAGCGCCATGAGCATCGCTTTGGCGGAGCGCTGGCTTATAATGCTTACATTTTTATTCATGCACAGTACGACTGCAAAGTTACAGAGCAAAAGAGACAGCGACGCAAGGGTGTAATCCATGCGGTAGTCGCGGTTCATCAGTATGATCAGCACGTAGGGAACAACGGACAGAAACATAATCTTAAGCTCCCTGCGGGTAAGGGCGCGCAGCTCCGGGAACATCCGCACGGTGATGTAGGAGACCAAAAGCGCCAGGATATAGCACCAGCGGTTGGTAATATTGCTGAACCCTCCCAGTACAAATGCCGCAAACGGGAAGATGCAGAATGTGATGCAGGTGAGGAATAAAAATTTCAGCAGCTTATTGCCTTTTTTCATAAGGAGAGCCACCACCGCAAGGTAGGATAGAGGGATAAACCCAAGTTTCAGCCATGCCCCCGGGGTTGCGGCGGAAGTGATAAAATAGGTATAGAGCCGTACAAGCCAGGAATCCCTGTAATAAAAGAGAGACAGGGTGGAAAGCTCGGAATTGCCCGGGCGGCCGGAACTCATAAAGGAGGCGAAGGAAGTAAAGAGGGAGATATTCCCGATTACCACGCCCAACAGGTAGGAACCTGCAAAAGTAAGAGTCGCGGTAAAGAAATATTTCCAGGTCTTTTTCCCGCTGTCCTTTGTGAAGAGGAAACGGCCGACATAATAGATGCCCATGGCGATGGTGCTCATATAAATAAAGTAATAGTTGGCGGGAAGGGCGACTGCCACAACGATCGTACACAGATACCATCTTCCTTTCCGGAATACTTCTTCCGTGGCAATCATCAGAAGGGGCAGGAAGATCATCGGGGCGATAAAGTGGGCATGGAGCACGCCTGCGTAGATGGCGAACCCGCAGAAAGTGTACATCATGCTGCCGATCAGGCTCTCAAAGTAGCCTCTTTTGTGGTACAGGAAAAATACAGAGGCAGACAGCCCCGCCAGGAAAAAGCGGAAAAGCGTGATAATGTTATAGGCAGACTCCACGTCGGAGGGGTTAAAAAGAGCAAACAGCCAGTACACCGGCTCATAACTTAAGGTGACGGCATTTCCCAGGCCGTTTCGGAAACTGTATGAGGGGAAACTTATATCTCCTTTCAACAGCCCGGAGAGACATTCCCGCACATGGCCGATAAAGTAGTGGATTCTGGGAATGTACTGGGAGATTGCGTCATGGGTCCATGCAATGCTGTTGTCGTACTCCATAAACAGGAGAAATACTCCGGCTGCCGTGGCGAGGAAAAGCATGGTGTAGGCGGCAAAATACAGGGGCATCGCTTTTTTCTTGCTGTCTGCAAAATCCCGGACAAGCTGCCTGACCATTGAAAGACATGAAGTTAAAACCTTTACAGCCCATTCCGTGAGATTATGGTACAGGCGGCAGCGGCAGCAGAAAGTATAGATGACAAGAACCGGGAGGGCAGATACGCCGATCAGAGCCGCAGGCTTTAAAGGCGTGAAAAACAGCACGGCGCAGGAAAAGCTTAAAATACCTGCCGCTGCAAATTTTTTCCGGGAGAGGCGGCAGTCTTCGGATGGCTCTGCGAAGATCCCTGCCAGGAAGAATCCGAAGTAGGGAATCAGGGCTACGTCAGCATAGGTGTCGCATCCTGTAAACACGCCGATGACAGGATAGCCGAAGATGTCTGACGGAAAAAATGCCATAAGGACAGAGAAAATGCCTAAAAAGGCAAAAAGGCGTATGTTGTTCCGAATCATTTCAAGGTGTTTTGCGGCAAGGGCAGCGCACAGAAACAGGACGGCGGCGGTAAAAAACATTTCCGACGGAGTGGGGATCAATACCATCGTAACCACCCGGATGAAACTCTGGAAAGGATTGCGGTGGTTCAATACAACCTGGTTGAAAACCCCGAAAGCGGCGAATATGCAGGCATAGCAGGCAGCTTTGCTTAACAGGAAACGGATATTCCTATGAAAGGATGCCGCGTACATTCCTGCAAGAAAAACCATGCAGGGAGCGAATACAAGGCGGAGGAGGAAAAACAGCATATTGTTCCTCCCCAGCACAAGCTGGACGGCAATGCCTGAAAATATCAGGAAGAGGGTGAAAAACTCCATTCCGGTCAGGATCGTTTTTGATGTGGCATTCTGTTCTCTGTACATTATAATAAATCTCCTTAATTTCTCATATTCCATAAATAAAATTCAATATCTTATACATTTTATCAAAAAAAGGACAATATGTATAGAGTGAACTGCCAGAGATTCAAAAACAGGTATGCGGCTTTAACTGTTACATATTAATTAAGAATAGATTAAAATAGGGCCGTATGGTTTGACAAACGGAACTGCTGTGAGTATAATAAGTGCAGTGTATAGCCTTTTTAAGGAACGTGAAAAAGAATGATAGTTTAAGGAGATGTCCGAATGAAAAAAAGACGAAATATTCTTGCCTTTCTTCTGGCGGGGTGCATGCTGTTTACGGCAGTTCCGGCGGACGCCCTGGCGCAGGAGGCATCGGCGGAAGTAAGCACTCAGGAGACAGAACCGGAGAAAAACCCGGGGGAGGAACAAGGCTCCGCATCAGATGAACAGGCGCCGGAGGGAGAGGTTTCAGGAAAGCCGCAGGAGGAAGAATCAGGGGAGATGCCCGGGAAACCGGAGACAGATCAGGCAGTACAGGAAGAGAAAGAAAAAGAGCCGTCAGGCGACAGGGCGGACAGCCAGAAAAAAGAGAATGAGGAGAATACTCCGAAAGAAGAGGAAAAAGAACAGTCGGACGGGCCGGTGAAGGAAGAAGAGCTTGAGGCTGAAGAGGAAAAACCGATCGAGATTGATCCGGAAGATCCGGGAAAGTACCGTCTGACCGGACGGGGAACCGGGGATGTGGCAAGCTCAAAGCTCCAGATGCAGGCAGTTTCCCATCAGGCAAAATACAGTGACTGTATCATGCAGCACGGCGTGGATGTATCTTATCATAACGGCGATATAGACTGGGAAAAAGCTAAGGCGACGGGAAAAGTCGATTTTGCCATTATCCGTGTGGGCTACAGAGGCTACAGCAACGGAAAGCTTGCCATGGATGTAAAAGCGGATGAGAATATGAGAGAGGCGAATGCCGCAGGCATCCCGATCGGCGTGTATATCTTTTCCCAGGCAACTTCGGCGAAAGAGGCCGTGCAGGAAGCTGATTTTATCGTGAGCAAGATCAAAGGGTATAAGATAGACCTTCCGGTAGTCCTGGATTTTGAGTATGTGGCAACCGGGGTGGGAAGGCTTTACAAAGCGAAATTAAGCAAGGCAGCGGCCACAACGGTGTGCACTTCTTTCTGCGACCGGGTGAAGGCGCTTGGCTACACTCCGATGGTATATGCGAATAAGACGATGTTTTCCGATAAAACTTATGCGGCGGACTTCAGCCAGAAATATCCCATCTGGATGGCGAATTACACCAAGTCCACCAGCTACGCAGGCGAGTATGAGTATTGGCAGTATTCCGACGGAGAGAAGATAGACGGCATTAAGGGAAACAAGGTTGTGGACGGCAACTGGCGGTATCTGAATACGTTAAGGATTACGGGGAGCACTACGAACTCCGTCAGCATGAAGTGGGACGCATGGTCCGGGGCGGCAAGCTATGATATTTACCGAAAGAACTCAAGCGGCAAATATGTGCTTTTAAAAGGCGGCGTGACGGGTACATCCTACACAGACCGCTCCCTGAGCGCAGGGTCGGCTTACTCTTACAAGATTTACCCGAATGCGGCAGGCCAGGAGAGAAAGTGCATCGGTTTCAATACCGGGATTACCCAGCTTAAAGCGACAAGCCTTAAAGGAAAAGCATCTGCATTTGACAAGGTGAAGCTTACTTGGACTAAGGTTGCGGGGGCATCTTCATATTACATAGAGCGTTATAATTCTTCAAAAAAAGCATATTCTAATATTAAGACTGCCTCGTCTAAGAGCTCATCCTATACGGATGGCAGCAAAAACGCAAGTACAAAGTATAAGTACAGGATACGTCCGTATAAGGTAGTCTTTAACGGAAGAGCATACGGCGGCTATTCAAAAGCCATCACGGTAAAGACGAAAGGCAAGGTCAAGGCGAAGACGAAAGTTAAGAAGCTTGCGCTGCGTAAAAGTGCATCCGCGTCTTCGAAAAAGCTGGGTACGGTTAAAAAGAAGGGAACGAAGATCACGGTAGTCGGCAGCAGCGGGAGCTGGTACAAGGTGTCCGTGAAGTTAAGCGGGAAGACGAGGACCGGTTATATTAAAAAGAGCAGGATAAAGCTGCTGAAAAAGTAAAGGCAGGTTAATCAATAAGAAGGAAAAGAGGTACGATTGCAATATGGCAAGACGAAGAAGGCGCAGGAGAAAGAATGGCAACTGGTTCAGCCGCCTGAGTGTCGGAAAAAAGATAGGAGTGTGCTTTGGCGGCGCATTTCTGGCGATTGCGGCATCGGGAGTTGTGTTTGCCGCATCCAAGCTCAACAAGCTGGACAGGCAGGAGGTTGCGGACGATATTGTTGTCAATAAAGAGGTTGAGGAACAGGATCTGGGAACCGGGTATCTTAACGTAGCATTGTTCGGCACAGATTCCAGGAACGGCCAGCTTGACAAGGGCACGCGTACAGACTGTATCATCGTGGCGAGCCTGAACAAGGAGACGAAAGAAGTAAGGATGGTTTCCGTATACCGGGATACCCTTCTTGACATTGAGGACGGCCATCTCCAAAAGTGCAATGCGGCGTATGCGTTCGGAGGGCCGACGCAGGCTATAAATATGCTCAATAAGAATCTTGACCTGGATATCCAGGAATTTGTGACTGTGGACTGGGGGGCAATCGCCAATGCCATTGACCTGATCGGAGGCGTGGAGATTGACGTTCAGGAAGTAGAGATCAAATACCTGAATAAATTTGTGAAAGAGACGGCGAAGGCAGCGGGGAAGAAAGCCAAGAAAGTAAAGAAACCGGGTCTTCAGAAGTTAAACGGTGTACAGGCGACCACATATGCCCGTATCCGCTCCACGGCGGGAGGAGATTTTACCCGGACCGAGCGTCAGCGGCTTGTGATAGAAAAGATTGTGGAACAGGCGCAGAAGTCTGACCTGGGAACGATCAACAAGGTGATTGACGAGGTGTTCCCGACAGTCAAGACCAGCTTTTCGGCGACGGATATTCTTTATTACGCGAAAAGCTTTGCCCAGTATAAGCTTACGGAGAATTCGGGATTCCCCTTTGACAAGACTACAGACACGATATCCGGGCTGGGAAGCATCGTCATACCGGTTACTTTGGATTCAAATGTGGCAAAGCTGCATGAATTCCTGTTTGATAAGGCAGATTACAGCGTGTCCAGCACAGTGTCTAATCTGAGCAGCTCTATTGTGGCGAGGGTGGGTCAGAGAACAGCGACGGACGATTCTACGCTGAAGCAGCAGACCTATACGCCTACAAAAGAAGACCGTGAGCAGGAGCGTCAGACGGTTTATGAGAAACCGAAGAAGGAGCCGGATCAGACGGATACAGGAACGTCAAACAAAAAGCCGGATAGCGACAGCAGCGGAGGAGGAAATAAGAAACCGAACGGCGGAGGAAATACCGGCGGCAGCAGCGGAGGAGACAGCGGCAGCAGTGGAGGAGACAGCGGCAGCAGCGGGGGAGACGGCGGCAGCAGCGGAGGCGACGGCGGGGAATCTGCCACGCCATAAAATCAAATCATAAATTAAAATCTTCCGGGAAAGAAAGATGTTCCTGGAAGATTTTTTGTTAATAACTATTTTAGATTGATTTCCGGACAATCAGCAAGCCTGATATCCCAAATGGTTTCTTCGATTACCCGCAGACATTCGTCAGTGTGTCTTAGGATGTCTTTTCCCCAGAAATGAATGACAGTATATCCAAGGAAAAGCAGCTTTTTATCATTTTCACAGTCGCGGGAACGGTTGCGTTCGATTTTCTTTACCCAATAATCAGGATTGCTTCCTTTTTCAAGGCGGGGTTTTAGGATTTCCCAGTCTTTCCCATGAAAAAACTCACTGTCGCAAAAGACGGCAATCTTGTACTTTGTAAGGACAATGTCCGGCGAACCGGGGAGCGCCTTATAATTTTTGCGGTAACGGTAACCGCTGTGCCAGAGCGCTTTCCGAAGCCGCAGCTCGATAGTTGTATCTTTGCTGCGGATCTTGCTCATATTTTTGGATATAGCCGCAGCATCACGAGCCATATAGATCACCGCCCTCTTGAGATATAAAATATTTTATCAGGAAGATATAAAAGTTACAAGTGTGCAGCACCTTTTTGGTGTATATTTTTAGTTTACATTTAAGGTGATTTTTGCTAAAATGTAGTCTAAAAGTGAAAAATCAGGTCAAAAAACGAATATCATTGTTACTGTGAGAAAAAAAGACGGATGGAGGATGAGTATATGTGTGGAATCGTAGGATATATCGGCAGCCAGCAGGCGGCTCCAATTCTTTTAGACGGTTTGGAAAAGCTGGAATACAGAGGATATGATTCGGCGGGGATCGCCGTTTACGACAGCGGCGAGGTCAGCATGGCAAAGTCCAAGGGAAGGCTTAAAGTCTTGAATGAGATTACCCATGGCGGGGAGACAATGCCGGGAACTCTTGGCATCGGCCATACAAGGTGGGCTACCCATGGCTCTCCCTCCGATATCAACGCCCATCCCCACTTTAATAAAGAAAAAAGCATTGTGGTGGTACATAACGGCATCATTGAGAATTATCTGAAACTGAAAAAGAAACTCGAAAAAAAAGGCTATTCTTTTGTGTCGGAGACGGATACAGAGGTTATCGCCCATCTCCTTGACCATTATTATGACGGGAATCCGCTGCGCGCCGTGACAAAGATCATGCACCGCATGGAGGGTTCTTACGCCCTGGGCATTATCTTCAGGGATCATCCGGATGAGCTTTATGCCGTCCGCAAGGACAGTCCTCTCATCGTAGGGCATACGGACGGGGGAAGCATCATAGCCTCGGACGTTCCGGCAGTCCTCAAGTATACAAGGGATGTCTATTTTATCGAAAATGAGGAAATTGTGCGCCTGAAGAAAGATTCTATGGAGTTCTTCACGGTAGATGAGGAACCGATTGAAAAAGAATGCGTCCGGATTGAATGGGATGTAAATGCGGCGGAAAAGGGCGGCTATGAGCATTTTATGCTGAAAGAGATGAACGAGCAGCCCAAGGCGATCACGGATACGTTCTCTCCGAGAATTAAAGAAGGAAAAATTGTGATAGAAGAGCTGAACATGTCGGCGGAGGAGATTCGAGACATTGATAAGATCATGATCGTGGCATGCGGTTCCGCGTATCATACGGGAGTTACGAGCAAGTATGTCTTTGAAGGACTTGCAAGAATCCCTGTGGAGGTGGATCTTGCATCCGAGTTCCGCTATCGGAAACCGATTTTAAATGAGAGGACGCTAGTTGTAGTCATCAGCCAGTCCGGGGAGACGGCAGATACGCTGGCGGCTCTGAGGGAATCGAAGAAACAGGGCGCAAGGGTGCTAGGGATCGTAAACGTGGTGGGAAGCTCTATCGCCAGAGAGGCAGATAACGTGATGTACACATGGGCGGGGCCGGAGATTGCGGTAGCCACTACGAAAGCATACTCGGCGCAGCTTATCGCGCTCTATCTGCTGGCTATGAAATTCGCATATGAGCGCGGACAGATGAAGGATGAGGTTTTGCAGGAGATGCTTGAAGATTTAAAGGCTCTTCCGTCACAGGTGGAGATGCTTCTTAATAATAAGTCGAAGATCCAGCGTTTCGCGAACCGATACCTTGCGGCAAGGGATGTATTTTTCATCGGGCGGGGCGTTGATTACGCAATCTCGCTGGAAGGCTCGCTGAAGTTAAAAGAAATCTCATATATCCATTCGGAAGCTTACGCGGCGGGAGAATTAAAGCATGGAACCATCTCCCTGATCGAGGAGGGAACTCTTGTGGCGGCAGTGCTTACGCAGAAGGAGCTGTATAAAAAGATGCTCAGCAACATGGTGGAAGTAAGTACGAGAGGCGCGTTTGTGCTAGCGGTAACGAACGAGGGCAACACGGAAGTGGAGCGCGCGGCGGACTATGTGGTCTATATTCCAGAGACAAACAGGTATTTTACAAATTCGCTGGCGATCATCCCCCTCCAGCTCTTTGGGTACTATATTGCGGTGGGAAGAGGATGCGATGTCGATAAACCGAGAAATCTGGCGAAATCAGTTACTGTCGAATAGATGGTTGAACTTTTTGCCAGAATATAGTAGTATAGGATAGTATTGTGTAAAACCCTGAAAAAACTATGCAAAAGAGAGGCCTGATATGGCGAGAAAGAGAGAACTGGCAGCGATCAGGGCTGCAAAGGCCAGAAAGAGACGGAGAAGGCGCAGGCGTCTGCGGGCAGTTATCCTGATGTTCGAGACGATCATCCTGCTGTCGCTGATGGCGGTAGCGTTCGTTATGGCAAAGTACGATAAATTCCAGAGGGTGGATATAGATAAAGACAATATAGAGGTCAATGAAGGAATAGAACTTACCGGGTATACAACGGTGGCGCTGTTTGGAGGCGACTCCAGGGAAGGGCAGCTGGAAGAGGGAACTCATGCCGATACGATTATTATCGTAGCCATTGACAACGAGACGAAAGAAATCCGGATGGCATCCATATACCGGGATACCTTGCTGCGGCAGATGGATGACACTTACAAGAAAGCAAATAATGCATATTTTGTAGGAGGCCCGGGGGAAGCGATAAGCATGCTGAATAAGAACCTTGACCTTGATATTGAGGATTATGCTACGGTAGACTTTAAGGCAATGGCGGATGTAGTGGATCTGATGGGCGGAATTGAGATAGAGGTTACGGATGCGGAGGCAGACATGCTGAATGACTATGTGGGAGAGACTGCGAAAGCCGCCAAGAAGAAAGCGAACAAGCTGGACGGAGCAGGAACTTACCTGATGGACGGGCCGCAGGCAGTGACTTATGCAAGGCTGCGTAAGCTGGAAGGCGGCGACTATAAGAGAACGGAGCGTCAGCGCACGGTAATCATGAAACTTTTTGAGAAAGTCAAGACAACAGATATTGCTACGCTCAATGAGATCATAGATACGGTGTTCCCGCAGGTATCTACAAGCTTTACGCTGAAAAAGATTATCGGCATGTCTTCAGCGCTCATGAAGTATAAGCTTGCGGAGAGCGAAGGATTCCCGTTTGAAAAGACTGACGGGGTCACTTATCCTGAGGCGGGAGATGTGGTGGTGGCTCAGGGCCTTGCGGAAAATGTCCGTGAACTGCATGAATTTTTATATCCCCACAAGGCAACGGAGCAGGTGTCGGACACGGTGCAGATGATTTCGGATGAAATCATGAACCTGACCGGCGTGGTGAGGCCGGCAGAGCTGGATGAGGACGCGGGAGAAGGCGGAGACGGCCAGGAGGACGGCCTGCAGGAAGAGGATGGCTATGAGGATGCGGATGTCATGGAAGATGACGGCTATGAGGATGATTCATACACAGAGGATGAATATACAGAAGATGAATAGACGCGCTGGAAGGGGGATAAAAGAATGAAGATAAGAAAAAAAATCAGCAGCGTAATATTGGCCTTATGCCTATTGGTGCCATGCTTTTCCATGGTCGCCATTGCGGCGGACGGGAAGATATCATTTTCCGACCCGTCAACCAAGGTGGGAGACATGGTAGAGGTAAAGTGTGCGGTAAGGTCTACAGGAGGATCACTTGGAAACGTGGAGGTACAGTTAAGTTATGACAGCGAGGCTTTGAGCTTTGATTCGGGTGACGGGGCGGAGTCTGGGGAAGACGGCTCAGTAACCCTGGCAGGAAACGGAGGCTCCTCCGAGCAGGTGTTTATGCTGAAATTCCAGGCACTTAAGGAAGGCAGCACGCAGATCACCATATCCGGCGCGACGATTGCATCTGCGTCGGGCAGCGAGCTTACGCTTGACCAAGGCAATTCTACCGTAAAGATTGCGGCGGGCGATCCTTCGAAGATAAAGAAAAAAGAAAAAGACAGCGGTTCCTCTTCATCCGCCGAGGATATACAGGTGGAGGTAGACGGAACGGCTTATATGCTGACGGATAAATTTTCTGAAGGGGATATACCGACAGGCTATGCCAAGACAACTGTATCTCTGGACGGACAGGAACGGCAGATGGTCGTGAACGAGAACAGCGGCGTGACTTTAGGCTATCTTTTAAATGGAGACAGCGGGAGCTTTTTCCTCTATAATGAGGAGAATGCGACATTTTCCACATATGCGGAACTTGCGATATCCGACAAGACTTCTATCATCCTTCTCAGTGATACGTCGGAAGTGAATCTGCCCAAAGAATACCAGCAGGCGGATCTCACCCTGGAGGATAAGACTTTTCCGGTATGGCAGAAGGCGGACGAGGACGGGTATTATATCCTTTATGCCATGAATAATTTGGGTGAAAAGGATTATTACCGCTATGATGTGGAGGAAAATACTTACCAGCGCTTTGAACCAGGCAGCGGAGACGAGGAGGAGAAAGAAACGAAAGGCCTTCTCGGGAAAGCGGAGAAGTTTATATCAAAAAATATTCAGAAGATCGTGCTTTTCGGCGGACTTGGATTGATTGTGATCATTCTCCTCATATTTATCCTCGGAGTAAAGAACGTCAACCTCAATAAAGAGCTGGATGAGATCTATGAGGAATACGGCTTGAATGACATGCCGGAACCGGATCCGAAAGCGGCGAAAGGGAAGAAAGAAAAAAAGGAAAAAAAGAAAAGTTTGCCGGGATTTGGCGGAGGCAAGAAGGGCGGCTATGACATAGACGATGATTTTGCAACGTCAAGCATGGATTTTACGGAAGACATGGGTTTCACGGAGGATATGGGCTTTACGGAAGACATGGGTTTCACGGAGGATATGGGCTTTACGGAGGACATGGGCTTTACGGAAGACATGGGCTTTGGAGAGGAGAGCTTTGCCACGGAAGAGCTGAGCTTTGAGGAAACCGGATTTGAGACGGCGGAGCTTGGATATGATGACGGAGACCTTCTGGATGATGTTGATAAAGATGAGTTTGTCGTCTACGGGGGAGAGAGCCGCACGGAAGAGCTGACGATCGATGATTTGGACGATCTGCTCAGTGAACGTCCGAAGAAAGAAAAACATCCTGATCCGGATGATACATTTAAGGTAGACTTTATTGACCTGGATTAAAATAAGATGACAGGAACTCCACGTCATATGTGCGGAACGATTGCCTGGTTTCCCGCATACGGCATGGAGTTCTTGCCAATGTTTCAAAAGTTGGGGAATGGGTATGAAAAAGAGGTTATTTTTTGCGGCAGGCGCTGCATCAGGCATGCTCCTGTCAAATTATGTGACTTTCCGGGCTGTGTTTGCCCGTCCTGAAAAGAGGTGGAAAAGGGAAAGATATGACTGTGCGGTTGTCTGCGGCTGTCCTGCGGGAGAAGGCGGCGTGCCTTCAAGAGTCATGAAAACACGGGTAGAGAAGGCTGTTGAGCTGTGGCGGGAGGGAAAGGCGGAAAAGCTTATTTTTTCCGGGGCGGCAGTAAAGAACTCCTACGTGGAGGCGGAGGTTATGAAAGCATATGCCCGGACGCTGGGGGTGCCTGATGACGTGGTGATCACAGAACCGGAGGCGGTCAGCACATATCACAATATGAAACTTGTGAAACCGCTAATGGAAAAGAATGGTCTTAAAAACTGCATTGTCGTGACAAATAGCTGGCATCTCAGGAAAGCTGCCCACTATGCGGACAAATTCGGATTTGACCATGTTATGTGCCCGGCTGAAGAGCCGGAGGGAACCGGGAAGTTTTATGCGCTATGGCATTATGCGGCGATCAATCTCCATATGTATCTGAACTTTTACAGAGGGCTGTATTAAGGGCGGGATATTTATGGAAAGGCAGATCTTAAAGAGGTAGAAATATGAAGTGGAATCAGTATCGGTTAAAGACGACAACGCAGGCGGAAGATATCATAAGCAGCATGCTTGCAGAACTTGGAGTGGAAGGAGTGCAGATTGAGGACAGGGTAGCGCTATCTGAGAGTGATAAGGAGAAGATGTTCGTGGACATCCTGCCAGATATCCCGGAGGATGACGGAACGGCTTACCTGACCTTTTACCTGGATTCGGAAGAGGACAATAAAGCTCTTTTGGAAGAGATAAAAAAAGAGCTGGAAGAGATGAAAGAATTCCTGGATCTTGGAGAGTGCGTAATTGAAGAGTCTCAGACAGAGGATATTGACTGGATCAATAACTGGAAACAGTATTTCCATCAGTTTTATATTGACGATATTCTTGTGATTCCTTCCTGGGAGAAGGCAGGAGAAGAAGACAGTGACAAGATGATCGTCCATATCGACCCGGGAACGGCTTTCGGAACGGGGATGCATGAGACGACCCAGCTGTGCATACGCGCCCTGAAAAGATATGTGGAGAAGGACGCGCTTGTACTGGACGTGGGCTGCGGCAGCGGTATTTTGGGGATGCTTGCCCTGAAATTCGGCGCGGGGCATTCTTTTGGAACAGACCTCGACCCGTGTGCGATTGCGGCAACCCATGAGAACATGGAGGCAAATGGAATCAGGACAGACCAGTATGATGTCATAATTGGAAACATCATTGACGATGCCAGGATACAGGAGGAAGCAGGATACGAAAAGTACGATATCGTGCTTGCCAATATCCTTGCGGATGTGCTCATCCCTCTTACCCCGGTGGTCATAAACCAGATGAAACCGGGAGCTGTCTATATCACCAGCGGCATCATAGACGATAAGGAACAGGATGTTGTCCGGGCAGTGGAGGACGCGGGGCTTGAGGTCTTGGAGGTAAACCACCAGGGAGAGTGGGTATCTGTCGTTTCGCAGAAACAGATGTAGAGGTTCAGGGGGTAATTAAGATGCAGCACTTTTTTGTTCCTCATGAGCAGGCGGGAAATTCCCGTATTTTCATAACGGGCGAGGATGTACATCACATGAAACATGCCCTCAGGATGAAGAGCGGTGAAGAGCTGATGGTGAGCGACGGAAATAATTTGAAATACCTGTGCAGGCTGAAAGGCTATGAGACGGGGAATGACGGCGCGGAGAGGGCGGTTCTTGAAATCGTGAGGCAGGAAGAAAACGATACGGAGCTGCCATCACGCATCTATCTGTTCCAGGGGCTTCCGAAACAGGACAAAATGGATCTTATCGTACAGAAATCAGTGGAGCTTGGAGTCTATAAGGTCATTCCAGTAGCAATGCGACGTTCTGTAGTGAAACTCAGCGGAGAAAAGGCAGACAAGAAAAGGCGGAGATGGCAGGAGATAGCAAAGGGCGCGGCGAAACAGTCTGGAAGAGGGCTTGTTCCTGAGATAGAAAAAGTTCTGTTCTGGGAGGAGGCTCTTAAGATGGCAGAGAACATTGATGTACTGCTGTTCCCTTACGAGCTGGCGGAAGGGATAAGCAATACGAGGCAGGTGATAGGCGGCCTCCAGCCAGGGCAGTCCATCGGCATCTTCATCGGACCCGAGGGCGGCTTTGAAAAGACGGAGGCGCAGGAAGTGCAGAGGGCGGGAGCGAAGGCCATCACGCTTGGAAAACGGATTCTCCGGACAGAAACAGCCGGAATCGCAACATTATCCATGTTGATGTTCCAACTGGAGGAATAGCCACATATTCTAATAATAAAGAAAAGAAAAAAGGAATAGATTTGTATGAAAGAAGTGTACCTGGATAATTCTGCGACAACATGTGCATATGAGAGCGTCGGCGACCTTGTACGCAAGGTGATGTGCCAGGATTATGGCAATCCGTCTTCTATGCACAAGAAGGGCGTGGAGGCAGAACGATATATAAAAGAAGCGAAAGAAACGCTGGCAAAGCTGTGGAAAGTGCAGGAAAAAGAGATTTTCTTCACATCCGGCGGTACAGAGAGCGATAATCTGGCCCTCATCGGAGCCGCACGGGCAAACCGCCGGGCGGGAAACCATCTCATCACGTCTGCGATCGAGCATCCTGCCATTATCAATACGATGCGCCATCTGGAGGAGGAAGGTTTCCGGGTTACGTTCCTCCCGGTGGATCGGTACGGGAGGATCAGGCTGGATGCCTTAAAGAGCGCGCTGTGCAAAGACACGATTCTGGTGTCGGTCATGTACGTGAACAATGAAGTGGGTTCTGTGCAGCCGATTCAGGAGGCGGCAGGGATCGTCAAAGCGTATAACCGGAACATCCTGTTCCATGTGGACGCGGTGCAGGGGTTCGGGAAATACCGCATTTACCCAAAACGGCTGAAAGTTGACATGTGTTCGGTGAGCGGGCATAAGATTCACGGGCCGAAGGGGATCGGCGCCCTTTACATTGACAGCGGGGTGAAGATTCACCCGATCGTGTTCGGAGGGGAGCAGCAAAGGAATATCCGCTCCGGAACAGAAAATGTGGCGGGAATAGCAGGGCTGGGTCTTGCGGCGAAGCTTATCTATGAAAATCTGGATGAGAAAGTTGCGGGAATGAGGCTCTTAAAGCAGCATTTCATCAAGGGAGTGTCGGAGATTGAGAATACGACTATACATGGGCTGTATGACGAGACTTCCGCGCCGCATATCATCAGCGTGGGCTTTGCAGGAATCCGCAGTGAGGTTCTCCTCCATGCACTGGAGGAGAGAGGAATCTATGTTTCTTCCGGCTCTGCCTGCGCGTCTAACCATCCCCAGGTGAGCGGGGTGCTGAAAGGAATCGGAGCGGGCCAGGAGTTTCTGGATGCCACGCTCAGGTTCAGCATGTCGGAATTCACGACGGGGGAAGAGATTGATTATACTCTGGAGACACTGAAAGAGCTGGTGCCTGCCCTTAGAAAATACACGAGGCGGTAGAAGAGAGCGAGGAGAAAGAAAAATGAGGTTTCATACATTTTTACTGAAATACGGTGAGATTGGGATTAAAGGAAAAAACAGATATCTGTTTGAGGATGCGCTGGTTCGGCAGGTACGCCGGGCCTTAAAAGATGTGGACGGACAGTTTGAAGTCTATAAGAAACAAGCGCGCATCTATGTGGACTGCGAGGGGGATTACGACTATGAAGAGGCCGCGGAGCATTTGAAGAGGGTGTTCGGCCTGGTAGGCATCTGCCCCGTGGTGCGTCTTGCAGACGAAGGATTTGAAAAATTGAAAGAAGACGTGGTTGCTTATATGGATGAGATGTACCCGGATAAGGAAATCACGTTTAAGGTGGAGTCCAGGCGTGCAAAGAAGACTTATCCGAAAAATTCCATGGAAATCAGCCGTGACCTGGGCGAGGCTGTGCTGGAGGCATTTCCGGACATTCGGGTGGATGTGCACCGTCCGGATGTCACGGTGAATATCGAAGTGCGGGATGAGATTTATGTGTATTCCCAGATCATACCGGGAGCAGGGGGCATGCCGGTAGGGACAAACGGAAAGGCGATGCTCCTTCTCTCGGGCGGCATCGACAGTCCTGTGGCAGGCTATATGGTCTCCAAGAGGGGAGTGGGGATAGAGGCGACATATTTCCATGCGCCGCCCTACACAAGCGAGCGGGCAAAGCAGAAGGTTTTGGATCTGGCAAAACAGGTGGCGAAATATTCCGGGCCGATTAAGCTCCATGTGGTGAATTTCACGGACATACAGCTGTATATCTATGACCGGTGTCCCCACGATGAGCTGACGATCATTATGCGGCGCTATATGATGAGGATCGCGGAGCATTTTGCGGGGAAGGACGGATGCCTTGGGCTTATCACAGGAGAGAGCATCGGCCAGGTGGCAAGCCAGACGATGCAGAGCCTTGCGGCGACGAACGATGTGTGCGGCCTTCCGGTATACAGGCCGCTGATCGGGTTTGACAAGCAGGAGATTGTGGAAGTTGCGGAAAGGATAGGTACTTATGAGACGTCTATCCAGCCTTTTGAGGACTGCTGCACGATCTTCGTGGCGAAACATCCTGTGACAAAACCGAATGTGGATGTGATAAGGCGTTCGGAGGAAAGGCTGTCGGAGAAGATTGATGAGCTTGTGCAGACGGCAGTTGATACGGCAGAGATCATTGATATAAAATAAAAAGGGCCAGATTCCACCCGGCGGTGGGTCTGGCTGGTAAAAGGGCGGATCCCCGGACATTCAGAAACTATACAAGGTATGTTTCCAGCACTTTGAGGATCTCTTCTGTTTCTGATTCGCTGGCATGGATGTTCAGCTCGATGGATTTGGACAGATCCAGGCTGAAGATTCCCATGATGGACTTTGCGTCGATGACATATCTTCCGGATACAAGGTCAAAGTCGCAGTCGAACTTTGTAATGTCGTTTACAAAAGATTTTACTTTATTGATAGAGTTTAAAGAAATTTGTACTGTTTTCATTCATTTTACCTCCTTGATGCCTTTTATTGTCATTACCATATTATAGGCATGAACCATAAAAGTCAAGAAAATGTTTGAAATAATGTCAGAAAGGAACTACCTATGAAAAAAGCGGCGTTTCACAATTTAGGGTGCAAGGTAAACGCATATGAGACGGAGGCTATGCAGCAGCTTTTCGAGGAGAACGGTTTTGAGACCGTGCCGTTTTCGGAGAAGGCAGACGTGTACGTGGTAAATACCTGCACGGTGACAAATATGGCGGATCGCAAGTCCAGGCAGATGCTTCACCGGGCAAGAAAAAATAACCCGGATGCGGTAGTCATAGCTGCGGGATGCTATGTGCAGGAGAAGGAAGGGCATGTGGACAGCTGCATCGACATCATTGTGGGGAATAACAGGAAGAAAGACATCATAGAGATATTGAGAGAGTACGAGAAAGAGCACAGGGGGAGCAGAGCTTTTGGCAGCGGTGATTTTTATGACGGGAGGATTGACATCAGCCATGCGGGGGAGTATGAGGAGCTGCGCCTTGGAAAGACTGCGGAACATACCCGGGCTTACATCAAAGTACAGGACGGGTGCAACCAATTCTGCTCTTACTGCATCATTCCCTTTGCCAGGGGAAGGGTCAGGAGCAGGCGGCCGGAGAGCGTCCTCGACGAGGTGAGGACACTGGCGGGCAAGGGTTATAAGGAGATTGTGCTGACCGGGATTCATCTAAGCTCTTACGGGGCGGATTTTAAAGAAGAGGGGGAGACTCTTCTGCCGCTGATAGAAAAGGTGCATGGAGTGGACGGAATTGAGAGGATCAGGCTCGGCTCGCTGGAGCCGGGGATCATCACGGAAGAATTTGCAGTGAGGCTCTCTTCGCTGCGTAAAGTCTGCCCTCATTTTCACCTGTCGCTGCAAAGCGGGTGCAATGCCACGTTAAAGCGTATGAACCGGCGGTATACAAAAGAAGAATACTATGAGAAATGCGTCCTGCTCCGAAAGTATTTTGACAATCCGGCCCTGACGACAGACGTTATCGTGGGATTTCCGGGGGAGACGCAGGAAGAGTTTGAAGAGTCCAGGGCATTTATCGATCAGGCGGACTTTTATGAAACCCATATCTTCAAGTATTCAAGGCGGGAAGGAACGAAAGCCGCGGGGATGCCGGAACAGGTACCTGAAGAGGAAAAAGCGAGGAGAAGCGCAATTCTTTTGGAGATGAGCCGGAAAAAAGAAAAGGCTTATGAGAGGATGCTGATCGGAACTTCCAGAAAAGTGCTGGTGGAAGAAGAAAGTATCATGGACGGAGAGACATATCAGGTCGGGCATACGATGGAATATGTCAAAATCAGACAAAAATCGGAGAAAAATCAGATAAATCAGATAATTAATGTAGAAATTGAAAGCCATTTGCAAATAATACATTGAATTTTGAATGGCTTTAGGTTAGAATAAGAAAGAAGTATTTTTGGAGGACGTGAGTATATGAGGGATTTAAGCAGCACTCAGTTTTTTCAGGTAGAAAGCGGTCCACAAATTCAAGCAAAAGATATCCTTGAGATTGTGTACAAAGCTCTGAGCGAAAAAGGGTACAACCCGGTGAATCAGATTGTCGGATATATTATGTCAGGAGACCCGACATATATTACCAGCTATAACAGCGCGAGAAGCCTGATTATGAAGATGGAGCGGGATGAGTTAGTGGAAGAGATGCTCAAGACATATATTGAGCATAACGGATGGCTATGAGGGTGATAGGCCTGGATTACGGCTCGAAGACTGTGGGGGTGGCGGTGAGCGACGCCCTGGGGATTACCGCGCAGGCAGTCGAGACCATAAACCGCAAAGAGGAAAATAAGCTGAGGAAAACCTGTGCGCGCATAGAAGAGCTGGCAACAGAGTATGAAGCGGAACGTATCGTGGTGGGATTTCCAAAGCATATGAACAATGATATTGGGGAACGTGCGGAAAAAGCGATGGAATTTGGTGAGATGCTGAAGAGACGGACAGGCCTTGAGGTCGTCATGTGGGATGAGCGTCTTACTACAGTAGAAGCAGAACGGACTTTAATTGAAAACAAAGTGAGACGTGAGGACCGCAAAAAATATATTGATAAAATTGCGGCTGTTTTTATATTGCAAGGATATTTGGATAGTATTTCTATGAGTGGGAAAAGGTAGGTAATTATGGAGAAAATCGCATTTACGTCCGAAGAAATGTCAGAGACCGTAGAGTTCTTTGTCCTGGAGCAGACAAAGATCAACGGGATATCCTATATACTGGTAACAGATTCGGAGAGAGGGGACGCGCAGTGCCTGATTTTAAAGGATACCGCGCCTCAGGATTCCGATGACAGCATCTATGAGATCGTGGAAGACGACGACGAGCTTTCGGCGGTCTCCAAAGTATTCGAGGAACTCCTGGAGGATGTTGACATAGACGGGTAGCTGGCGTTACATATACAAAAGCAAAGGTTCTGAAAGGATAGTAAATTATGCCTATCAATCAGGAAAGATTCAAACAAAAGTTGAAAGAAAAAGGGCTTAAGGTAACGAATCAGCGGTTGCTTGTGTTGGAAGTGCTTGAGTGCCACAGAGACAAGCATATGACTGTTGAGGATATTTATGATCTGGTAAAGGAAGATTACCCGGAGATCGGGCTTGCGACAATTTACCGGACTGTGCAGCTGTTGATGGAAATGCAGTTGGTGGATCGTATCAATCTGGGTGACGGGTGCTCGCGCTATGAGATCGGGGAAACCGAAGGCGCGCCGAACAGGCATCACCACCATCATTTGATATGCAGAGGATGCGGGAAAGTGGAGCCGTTTAAGGACGACCTGCTGGACGAGCTGGAGCGCCATGTGGAAAGGGCGACAGGATTCTGCATACTTGACCACGAATTAAAGTTCTATGGACATTGCAGAGAATGCCTGAAAGGAAACGGAAATAATCAGTTGGAGGTGGAACGTTGAAAAAAGAGAACAACGGAAAATTGCGTATCATTCCGCTCGGAGGTTTAGAGAAGATTGGAATGAACATAACTGTCTTTGAGTATGAAGACAGTATTATTGTGGTGGACTGCGGTCTGGCATTCCCGGAAAACGACATGCTGGGAATCGATCTGGTCATACCGGACATCACATATCTGAAAGACAATATTCAGAAGGTGAAAGGATTTGTAATAACCCATGGGCATGAGGACCATATCGGGGCATTGTCATATGTCCTCCGGGAGATGAATCTCCCGATTTACGCCACAAAGCTTACCATGGGAATCATAGAGAAGAAGCTGACGGAACACAATCTTTTACGCAGCACCAGGAGAAAGGTGGTAAAACACGGGCAGTCTATTAATCTTGGGCAGTTCCGTATTGAGTTTATCAAGACGAACCACAGCATTCAGGATGCGGCAGCCCTTGCAATCTATTCCCCTGCGGGAATCGTGGTGCATACGGGTGATTTTAAAGTGGATTATACGCCTGTATTTGGAGATGCCATCGATTTGCAGCGGTTTGCTGAAATCGGGAAAAAAGGCGTTCTGGCGCTTATGACGGACAGCACTAATGCGGAGAGGCCGGGATTTACTCAGTCCGAGCGGACGGTGGGATTCACATTTGACCACATCTTCGCGGAGCATCAGAATACGAGGATCATCATTGCGACTTTTGCGTCTAATGTTGACAGAGTTCAGCAGATCATCAATTCGGCGTGTAAGTACGGCCGAAAGGTAGTCGTGGAAGGGCGGAGCATGGTGAGCATCATCCAGGTTGCCCAGGAACTGGGCTATTTAAGCGTTCCGGAACACACTCTGATAGAGATAGACCAGCTTAAAAACTATCCGCCGGAAAAGACCGTGCTTATCACGACGGGCAGCCAGGGAGAATCCATGGCGGCGCTCTCCCGCATGGCGGCGGACGTGCACCGGAAAGTTACGATCATGCCCGGGGATACGGTAATCTTTAGCTCGAATCCGATTCCGGGAAATGAGAAATCAGTGTCAAAGGTTATCAACGAGCTGTCGGAAAAAGGTGCGGACGTGATCTTCCAGGATGCCCATGTGTCCGGACATGCATGCCAGGAAGAGCTTAAGCTTATCTATTCCCTTGTGAAGCCGAAGTATGCGGTTCCCGTACACGGGGAGTTCCGGCACAGGAAGGCGAATGCAGCCCTGGCGAAAAATCTTGGGATACCGAAGGAAAACGTGTTCCTTATCCATTCCGGGGATGTGCTGGAGCTAAACAATGAGAAAGCCGCCGTAGTGGACAAGGTGCAGACAGGGGAGATACTGGTAGACGGGCTTGGAGTGGGAGACGTAGGGAATATCGTGCTCCGTGACCGCCAGCATCTCGCGGAAGACGGGATTTTGATCGTAGTCCTTACGCTTGAGAAAGGGAGCAACCAGCTTCTTGCGGGACCGGACATCGTGTCCAGAGGTTTTGTCTACGTCAGGGAGTCCGAGGGGCTGATGGAAGAGGCGAGACAGATTCTCACCGATGCGGTGGAAGACTGCCTGTGCCATCAGAGAAATGCGGACTGGAGCAAGATAAAGCTTGTGATCCGTGACCGGATGAATGAGTTTATCTGGAAGAGAACTAAGAGGAAACCGATGATACTGCCGATAATTATGGATGTGTAAGATGATTTCCGATGAAAGAATAACGACTTATATCCACTCTCTGGAATCTCCGGAGAGTGGTATTATTGAGAGGATAGAACAGGAAGCGCTGGAGCAGTCAGTTCCGATCATACGGAAAGAGACGCAGAGTTTCCTGAAAGTGCTCATGACGGCAAAAAAGCCCCGGCGGGTGCTGGAGATAGGAACTGCAGTGGGCTTTTCGGCGATTTTAATGTGTGAGTATATGCCGGAAGACGGCCATGTCACTACAATCGAGAATTACCGCAGGCGAATCTTTGCGGCGCGGGAGAATTTCCGGCGGGCAGGGGTTGAAGGGCGGGTCACCCTCCTTGAGGGAGACGCGCTGGATGTGATGAAGACGCTTGAGGGAAACTATGACTTTATCTTTATGGACGCAGCTAAGGGGCAGTACATCCATTACCTTCCGGAGGCCATGCGCCTTCTTGAGCCGGGAGGCATGATGATGACGGACAATGTGCTCCAGGACGGAGACGTGATTGAGTCAAGGTTTGCCGTTGAGAGGAGGAACCGGACGATCCACAGCCGCATGAGGGAGTTTTTGTATGAGCTGAAACACGCGGACTGCCTTCAGACCTCCATCATTCCTCTGGGAGACGGAGTGGCGCTGAGCGTGAAGAAGGAGCGGAAAGAGGAATGAAGATGAGAGATAAAAAAAGACGCCCGGAACTTCTGATTCCGGCAAGCAGCCTGGAAGTTCTGAAGACGGCAGTGATATACGGAGCCGACGCGGTATATGTGGGCGGCCAGGCTTTTGGGCTTCGCGCCAAGGCTAAAAATTTTTCCATGGAAGACATGAGGGAAGGAATTGAGTTTGCCCACCGTCACGGAGCCAGAGTGCATGTCACGGTGAACATACTGGCGCATAATGAAGACCTTCCGGGAGTGGAAGAATATCTGAGGGAACTGAAAGCCCTGGGGCCGGACGCGCTGATTATCGCGGATCCGGCAATTTTTATGATGGCAAAGGAAATTTGCCCGGAGATTGAGAGGCATGTGAGCACTCAGGCCAACAATACGAACTACGGCACTTACCGTTTCTGGTGGGAACTTGGAGCAAAGCGCGTTGTCTCCGCAAGGGAGCTGTCATTAAAAGAGATCCGGGAGATCCGGGAAAATATCCCGGAAGAGATGGAGATTGAAAGTTTTATACACGGAGCCATGTGCATTTCTTATTCCGGAAGGTGCCTTTTGAGCAATTATTTTACAGGCAGGGATGCGAATCACGGAGCCTGCACTCATCCGTGCCGCTGGAAATACGCGGTGGTTGAGGAGACCCGGCCTGGGGAATACATGCCGGTCTATGAAAATGAGCGGGGAACTTTTATCTTTAACTCAAAAGACCTGTGCATGATAGAGCATATCCCGGAGATGATCGAGGCGGGAATCGACAGCTTTAAGATAGAAGGGCGCATGAAGACCGCCCTCTATGTTGCGACCGTGGCGCGGACCTATCGGAAAGCCATCAGCGATTACCTGGAATCACCCCAAAAGTACAAAGAAAACATGCCCTGGTATTTAGACCAGATATCGAACTGTACCTACCGTCAGTTCACGACAGGATTCTACTTTGGAAAGCCCGGGGATGAGAGCCAGATTTACGACAGCAACACGTATGTAAAAGAATACACCTATCTGGGGATAGTGGGTGAAGTGAAGGGAAATACCTGCCGCATTGAGCAGCGCAACAAATTCACCGTCGGCGAGGCTGTCGAGATCATGAAACCCGACGGCCGCAACATATCCGTGACGGTAAAAAGCATCGCTGCCGAAGACGGCACCCTGCAGGAGAGCGCCCCCCACCCCAAACAGGTGCTTTTCGTGGAGCTTACCGAGGCCCCTGACATTTACGATGTCCTGCGCCGCGAAGAACCCTTATAGCCATGTGATTAATTCATCATATATTATCGAATAGTAATTATCGTATACAATTGTATTTCGAACAAGCTTTAACAAAGAGTAGTCTTTTGGAAACGTGTTTATATCCTTTTCCTTAGATTTCAAAGAGAGGTGCGATATTGTAGGGTTTGTAGAAGAACGTCGGAGTTGTTTGAAGTGTAACAAAAATATTTTAAAGATATGGGACATTTTTTGGTAAGAGAATACTGAAAAGTGTCCTTTTAGTGTAGTAAGTAAGGATACGATTTAATCAGAAAAAGTTATTGTCAGTTTATTGGAGAAGGCCTGTCAAGTAATTGCCAGTTAGGTGTGTGGAATTAAATAAAATATGAAGATGATTAAAAAGAACTTGCGTTCGAAAAAAACGCTTGCAAATATTCGCGTAAATGAATATAATATAAGGTATTAACAAGGAAAAAGCGACGTATTCCGGATGATTCTATGAAATTGGCAAATGGAAAGAAAATAATTATAGTCAACGAGGTGGTGTATTAAAATGTTAAAGGATAAAACATTAACATATATTAGTTTGTTTAGTAGTGCAGGAGTTGGCTGTTTTGGATTCAAGAAAGCGGGCTTTGAATGTATAGCATCTAATGAAATAATTGAAAGAAGGTTAAATGTTCAAAAGTTTAATAATAAATGTAAGTTTGATTCAGGATATATCTGTGATGATATTACAACTGAAAAAACTAAAAATAAAATATTTATCGAAATAAAAAAATGGGAAAAACTTGGCAATGATAGGGTAGATGTGTTGGTTGCAACGCCACCATGCCAAGGCATGTCAGTAGCGAATCATAAAAAAGCAGAGAATGAAATTATTAGAAATAGTTTGGTAGTGGAATCAATTCAATTAATTCATAGTATTAAACCAAGATTTTTTGTTTTTGAAAATGTAGCTGCTTTTATGAAAACTGGATGTACAGCACCGGATGGTACAGTAAAATCGATTGGCGATGTGATTGATAAAGAGTTAAGTGAAAATTATATTATAGTTAGCAGAATTCTTAATTTTAAAAATTATGGTTCCAATTCTTCGAGAACACGTACAGTTGTTATTGGTGTTAGTAAGGAAATGGCAGAATATGTATCGCCAATTGAACTATATCCGAGTTTTGTTGAAGAAAAGACATTAAGAAGTGTAATCGGAGATATGCCGAAACTTGAATGGGGAGAGATATGCCCGAATGATTTTTATCATGCTTTTAGAACGTATCCTAGAGAAATGCGTTGTTGGATACATGATTTGAAAGAAGGAGAGAGTGCTTTTGATAACGAAGAAGAATTAAAACGCCCTCATAAGATAATAGATGGAAAAATCGTGCCGAATATCTGTAAAAACGGAGATAAGTATACTCGTCAGTTTTGGGATAAAGTTGCGCCTTGTATCCATACAAGGAATGATCAACTAGCAAGTCAGAATACGGTTCACCCAAAAGAAGATAGAGTCTTCTCAATACGTGAATTGATGAAGATTATGACTATCCCGGAGGAGTTTAAATGGATTGATGCATCATTGGAGGAACTTAATTCTTTACCAGATAAGGAAAAATTATCTTTATTGAAAAAGGAAGAAATTAAAATCAGACAAAGTATTGGTGAGGCAGTTCCTACAAGTATTTTTTATCAAATTGCGTGTAATATAAAAAGATTTATGAAACAAGAGCATTTTACTAATGCGGTTGTCAATAAGATTATTGAAAACTATAAATTAGATAAAACCAGCAAACTGATACAGTTTATAAAAGAAAATCCATTAAACTTAGGTGTTGCAACATTGGCACGTATTGCGGAATTATCAAATTCAAAAAGAGAAAACAATGCTGCATATTATACAAACAGGTTTATAACCAATGAGATTTTTAAAGAGTTACCGGATATTGTTAA
>OFFY01000379.1_pt1 | contig 46027 bp, 42 predicted proteins | sample 1521481 | NCBI WGS metagenome assembly OFFY01 (sample SAMEA3504117, study PRJEB24116) | mouse gut metagenome | biome: mouse gut; feature: mouse-associated habitat; material: faeces | place: Denmark | collected 2011
CTATTTCTTCCTGCTGTTCCGCCTCTCCTGGCTCTTCTATTTCTTCCTGCTGTTCCGCCTCTCCTGGCTCTTCTATTTCTTCCTGCTGTTCTACCTCCCCTGACTCTTCTATTTCTTCCTGCTGTTCTGCCTCCCCTGGCTCTTCTATTCCCTCTAATCCTTCTGCCTCCCCCGGTTCTGCCATCTGGCTGTAGAGCCAGTTTTCGGCTCTCAGATGCGGAGGGGTCAGAGCCCAGTCGTCATCCAGCGTCCTTACGTTCAGTTCCATAAAGGTATAGTGATTGATGGGAGAATAGAGGTGGAAGCCGAAATGCCGGTCATAGCCTCCGCACGGTTCGTTCCGGCTGGTTCCGTCCGGCCCGTCTGTCATACACCAGCTTCGGGAGAACCACTTTGCCTGCTCCAGCAGAAAAGCGAAATCGGTCCGTTCCTTTTGCTTGCTGCCCCGGGCATAGTAGTAGGCCCCCTGGCACAGGCTGCATCGCATGACCAGATAGAGGTACAGGCCGTACAATTCCCGCCGCGTCTGCAGGTAGGACTTCACCCAGCTTTCCTTAACATAGGGATTTGCGCGCAGCTTCTCTTCCCAAAGAGAAAGCATCTCCTCCACCAGGCCGCGGAGCTTTTCCGGACAAAACTCTCCCTTCCTATCTGTAATCTCCCGCCGGAAGGAGTAATCGTAGCCCTTCATGTGGCACATAAGTTCGTCCACCGCCTCCTGCAGGTTTTGAAGGTTTTTTTCATAGATTTCCAGCTTTTCCTTAGACAGTTCCATATGTATTCACCGTTCCTTTCCTGAAATATGGATGGCGCGCGGGATTTCCCTCCACGGCCATCCTGATACAATACTAGCAAAACACAAAAAAATGTTTGTAAAATTTACAAATGATTTTTTCTATCCCGGTATACTGATATTTGTAAGGCGCACATGGACAACCGAATGACCGTCCGAAGGAGATCTTCTCCAGGGAAATACGCCGTAATGCCCAGATGGGCCCAGTGTACTGACACATTTGCTTTCAGCCAAATGACGCAGAATGAATGTTCCGTCTGCAAGGCGGCGGAGGGAGGCGATGCAGTGGCAGCATTGACCGCCGACAACACAGTCTGATGGAAATTTAGGCACGGAGGTTTGACTGAATATCATGCGGTCAGTACACTAAGGTCCGATGCGGTTATGTGATTTGCTGCTGGTATCCGCAGCTTTCCCGAATGACGATTTCATAATCCAGAATATCCTGGACGTGGATCAAAGGCTGGTGATGCATCAGCTTCAGCAGCTTCAAAAAAGCAGTTTTTCCGATGTCAAACCGGGGCTGGCGTACCGTTGTCAGGGACGGCTCCCAGAAGGCGGAGATCTCGATGTCATCGAATCCTACAACCGCGCAGTCCTTTGGAACCTGCAGGCCGGCGTCTTTCAGCGCCCGGATCGCGCCCACGGCCATGACATCTCCGGCTGCAAACACGGCAGTTATGGACTGGTCCAGATCCAGAAGAAACTTCATCTGGTCATAGCCGCTCTGAATCGAGGAAGCTCCATAACGGACCAGCTCCAGGTCGATGGCGATCTGGTGGGCGGCAAGGGCGGAAATATAACCGTTAAAACGATCCCGGTACAAAAGCGAAGTCGGCTGGCCGGTAATATGCGCGATCTTCGTATGCCCCAGGCGGATCAGATGCTCCGTGATGGCAGATGCAGCACTGATATTGTCGATGGTGACATTGGGAACGTTGTAATTCTCCAGATACTGGCAGGCTACAACGATGGGGTATTCCTCCGCCACCTGTTCCATCAGGCTTTTGGCAATGCTGGCGGACAAGGAGATGATACCGTCCACGGTCCGCTGCTGGATGGCCTGGAAATAATAATCTTCCATATAAGGCTGACTGTGCATGTCCGCGATCAGGATCTGATAGTCATATTCTTTTGCGGTCTGTTCGATTCCGAATAAAATCTCGGAAAAAAAAGTATTGCTGATATCCGGGACGATGACGATGACCGTCTGTGTCTTCTGGGTGCGCATCTGGCGCGCCAGGGTATTGGGTTTGTAGTTCAGCTGCTGGATCGTAGCCATAACTGCATCTTTCGTGGCGGGCTTTACAGAATCTTTGCCGCTTAATACCCGGGAAACAGTGGCAGTGGACACACCGGCAGCTTTCGCAACATCAGTAATGGTGATCAATTTCATAACCCTCTTTCGGTAAACGTTTACATGTTTTCTCTTCCAATTAACTATACAATCCAAAAAAGACTTTGTCAAGTGCTTCCTGTGTGTTGTATAATATGCATAATTTTCAACTATATTATTTGGCACTAATGTGCATCATGTTGTGATTGACAAACGTTAATGGACTTGTTATAATGAAAAAACAAAATGTAAACGAATACATTTTGAAGACGAAATCATAAGGGTCAAAAAAAGGATAAAGTATGGTGGTTTTGCCGATATTTTCCGAATTATACGGGAAGAAAATGGATAAACGGCGAGAAAAAACAAAGAGTTTCCAGAATATTCAGAAAAATATATTGGAAATTTTTTTCTTCAAAAAAGTAAACGATTACACTTTCTCTTCACAGGAAACTGGTACATACTAAAGGAAAGTCAGAAAGGAGATGTCTTATGAAGGAATCGGATCGGAATTTTTTTCCGGCATTCGACCGTGTGGTCAAAGGGATCGAAGATCTGGGGGTAGGGATCAGCTTTGGCTGCATCGTGGTACTGGTCTTCGTGACGGTGTTTTTCCGCTACGTATTAAAAAGCGGAATCATGTGGAGTGCGGAGGTACAGGAAGTACTGGTGGTGGCCATGGCTATGTTCGGGTGTGCGAAAGCCACCAGAGAAGGAGGGCACACGGAGCTGACTGCGCTGACCGGGCTTTTTCCCAGGAAGGGGAGAATTGCGATCCGGGCGCTTACCACGCTGGCGGCTCTGGTTTTTCTGACCGTGTTCTTTGTGACCTGTATCCAGTATGCGACTTCAACCGGCAATTTGAGGACGATCATGCTGAAGATACCATACAGTTATTTTTATATGTTTCTTCCCATCGGGATCGGGCTGAATCTGTATGAGTTTCTGAGACGGACACCGGAGAGGATTCTAAAAGATCCGCCCTCTGAGTATTAAAGAGAAAGGATAGAAAACATATGCAGAGTATATTGATTGTAAGTCTGGTAGCGCTGGTCTTTGTCTTTATCTTAGTAGGGATTCCGGTATACATCAGTCTGGGACTGACAGGTCTGATCAGTCTGGTTGCGCTCAGCGTGACGAAAGGATCTCCGCTGGCACTTCTGGTCATGTGCCAGTCGGTATATACCGGAGTCAGTTCCACAACACTGCTGGCGATTCCCTTTTATATTCTGGCCGGCATTATCATGAACCGGGGCGGGATCACAGAAAAACTGATCAACCTGGCGCTGCTGGTGATCGGCAGGATGCCTGCCAGTCTGGCCCAGGCCAATATTGTGGCCAGCATGTTTTTCGGCGGAATCACAGGGTCTGCCCAGGCAGACACTTCCTGCATCGGAGGGATCCTGATTCCAGCCATGGTCAACCAGGGCTACACGCCTGAAGAGTCTGTGGGTGTTACGGCGTCCTCCTCCACCTGCGGACCCATTATCCCGCCCAGCATTATGATGGTGGTCTTTGCGGTGACGGTCAACTGTTCCATCGGCGCCCTGTTTATGGGAGGCGCCATTCCGGGGATCCTGATCGGACTGGGGCTTATGACCGTGGTTGCGATCCGTGACCGTAAGTACCATTTCCCGCGTATGGAAGAAGGCTTTTCCAGAGATGAAAAAAAGAAGATTCTGAAGGAAGGCCTGATTCCGCTGGGGATGCCGGTGATCATCGTAGGCGGTATTATGACCGGTATCTGTACAGCTACGGAAGCGGGTGCTATGGCGGTGGCCTACAGCCTGGTGGCCAGCATTTTTATCACGAAGACAGTGAAAGTGAAAGATCTGTGGGGGATGTTTCTGGAAGCGGGCGCCCAGTCCGGCGCTATCCTGATGATCATCAGCTGCGCGAAGATTCTGGCCTATACGCTGAGTGCTCTGCAGATGGGAACGATCGTGGCGGAACTGTTTTTGTCAATTACCACCAATAAGATTGTGTTTCTTCTGCTTTTGAATCTTCTGCTTTTGATGATGGGAATGTTCATGGACGGAGCGGCAGCTTTGATCATCCTGGCGCCGATCTTTCAGCCTATTGCCACGACGCTTGGGATCAGTACGGTGCATCTGGGCGTGATCATGGTGCTGAATCTGGTCATCGGTGCGGGCACACCGCCCATGGGGGCCTGTCTGTTTATTGCGAGCAAGATTTCCGGAATTTCGGTGGAGCGCTGTGCCAAAGGAATCTTTCCTTATCTGCTTGGAGAGATTACGGTGCTTATGCTGGTCACCTATGTGCCGGTTCTTGTGACCTTTTTGCCGACCCTTCTGGGTTACACCGTTTAGATTTTGTATGGAATGGAGGAATATTCGTTGGAAAAAAAATTCAGAGTAGGCGTCATCGGCGTGGGAGCGATTGCTAAGATTTCTCATCTGCCGATCCTGAGCGCCAGAGAAGATGTGGAACTGGTGGGCTGTATGGCGAAACACCCCCAAAGTGCCAGACAGGCGCAGAGGCGTTATGCCATTGGCCAGGCTGTGGATACGGTTGAGGATCTGATAAAACTGGATCTGGACTGTGCCTTTGTCCTGTCGCCCAAGCAGGAACACCCAGAGCAGGTCAAAAAGCTTCTGGAAGCGGGAATTGATGTTTTCTGTGAAAAACCCATGGGCCTGACTTTAAAAGAGGCTCATGATATGGCGGAGCTGGCCGAGAAGACCGGGCGGACGCTGATGATTGGTTTTAACCGCCGTTTTGCCCCGGTGTATCAGAAAGCAAAAGAGGTATACAAAGACCAGGTGCCGGATGTGATCATTGCCCAGAAAAACCGGCCGGCTTCCGAGTATCGGGCAACCCTGGAAAATGCCATCCATATGGTGGATCTGATGCGCTATCTGAGCGGCGAATGCGTCTCGGTGGAAGCTCACAGCATTTATACCGATCCCTGCTATGAAACCCTCTGTACGGCACAGCTTCAATTTGAGAACGGGACAGTTGGGATGCTGGTGGCAGACCGTGCGTCCGGGCAGTGGGTGGAGACCATGGAGATTCACGGACACAACCGAAGTGTTTACGTAAATGCACCGGACAGCATCAAAGTGGTGGATGAAAAAGAAGCTCATGTGACTACGCTGACGCCCCTTGCCATGGGCTGGGCAAAAGTGGAGGACAAGCTTGGATTTGCGGACCAGGATGCGCATTTCTTCGACTGTCTGAAGAATGGGACGGTACCGCTGACCAGCGCGGCGGACGCTTTTAAGACTCATGAACTGATGAACCGGATCCTGACCGCCGCCGGTCTTCCGAATCTGGAATAAGGAGCGGTACAATGGTAAATTTTAAGATTGCAGGACATACCATGGGGACGCCGGAATACACAGTGCAGGAAGCACTGGCGCTGTTTCACAGAATCGGCCTGGACGGTGCGGAGATCGTGGTTCAGGACGATTATCGATGCGGGATTCCGACAGACTGCGGGGAAGAGACACTGGCTGCTCTGAAGGAGACGGCACAGAAGCTGGGAATCCAAATCATCGCTCTTACGCCTTATAATTCCAGATTTAATTCGCTAGATGAAAAGGTTCGTCTTGCTGAGATGGAGGGGATTCGAAAGGTGATTGGATATGCCAAATATCTCGGTGCCAGATACATACGAATTTATGCGGGAAATTTTGCAGCCGGTGATCAGGATCCAGAAGGAAAAATGCTGGAAAAGCTGGTGGAAAGCATGCAGGTGCTCGGGGAAGAGGCAAAGAGGGAAGGGGTGGTTCTGGTGATGGAAAATCATTTTAACACCATGACCGTGTCTGCGGCCCAGAGCATCGAAGCTGCCAGACGAATCGGTCATCCCAATGTGGGAATCCTTTACGACCAGGCGAATCTTGCGTTTACGCTTCAGGAAGACTACCAGACGGCGATCCCTCTGCAGATGGAAAAAGTGGCGTATGTGCATGTGAAGGATCTTCAGTTTAAGGAAGGCAATCTTCCGTTTGTGTCGGATCAGGTGTCGCATCCAAAGGAAGAGGAGCGCAATGTGGTCACTAGAATTGTGGGACAGGGAGATCTGGACTGGATGGGGATTCTGCAGATGATGCACGATTATGGATACGGGGGCTGGCTTTCCCTGGAATACGAACGCCGCTGGCATCCGGATGACATTCCGGACGCGTCCATTGGGATGAAACAGTCTGCAAAATATTTAAAAAAGTGTTTTCAGACACTGACTTAACGAAGCACTCTGCCCCGATCCATGGGGGAGAAATAAAACAGCATCGGCGGATGTGGATGCGGAACTTGAAATCAGCATCCAAAGGAGCAGAGCCCGGAAGGATTTCAGGGGGTGAAACGCCCGGAAATACTTCCAGATCCAGGGCGGAGCGGATATGGATGCGGAACTTGAAATCAGCATCCAAAGGAGCAGAGCCCGGAAATACTTCCAGATCCAGGGCGGAGCGGATATGGATGCGGAACTTGAATGGAGGAAATAATCATGAAAAGAAGAAACAAGGTATTGTCTGTACTGTTGGCCATGACGATGACAGCGGCGATGGTATCCGGATGCGGAGGAAAGCAAGAAGAACCGGCTCCGACTCCCGAGGCAGCACAAGAGCAGCCCGCAGAGGCAGAAGGGGAGACCGATGCGGCAGAGACGCCTCAGGAAGCAGCGGATGGTGCTCTTACGGCAAAGTTCTCAGCCACTTTCCCGGCGACCGGTACTCAGGCAGACGGGATCAACCAGCTGGGTGAATTTCTGAAAGAAGAGTCAGAGGGGCGTATCGTCATGGAACTGTATCCATCCTCCCAGTTGGGAGACAAGATCGCGGCCATGGAAGGCATGATCAGCGGAACCATCGAGATGAGCGAGTTTGCAGCTACCGATTTTTCCAACTATGACGATATGTGGTCTGTACTGTCGCTTCCCTATCTGTGGGATTCCGAGGATCAGGCGATCGGGACGCTGACTGATCCGGAAGTGTCTGCGTTTCTGGCACAGAACGTGGAACAGTACGGGATGAAGATCATTGCATGGCAGAATCTTGGAACCAGAAGCATTCTCAATTCTAAGAGAAAAGTGGAAACACCCAAGGATCTCAATGGTCTGACCATTCGCTGCATGCAGGATGCGGTTCTGGCCGGCACGATCAATGCCATGGGTGCATCGGCGACCCCGATGGCCTGGGGTGAAGTGTATACGGCGCTTCAGCAGGGAACCATCGACGGCCTGGAAAATTCTGCACCGGTCATCCTGGCCAACGGCATGCAGGAAGTTGCCAAGTATCTGTCTCTTACGGAGCAGTTCTCCATTCCTGACCCGGTTGTGATCTCCAAGAGCTGGTATGACAGTCTTTCGGCGGAAGATCAGGCAGCTGTGACGGCAGCAGGAGAGCGTTATACCCAGTGGTACAACAGTGAGCTGTGGCCAAATGCAGAAGAAGAGGCGATGGAAGAACTGAAGGCAGCAGGAGTCGAGATCACCGAGGTTGACAAATCTGTATTTAAGGAAGCAACCCAGAGTGTGATTGATGAATTTTTAGGCTCAGCAACCGACGATCAGAAAGCACTGTATGAACTTTTAAGCACCACCCGGGAAAAATATTAAAGGTTTTCCGGGAGTGATTTTCCAGGCGGGGCGATGGGCTGCTGCTCCGCCTGCGAAACTCTCATGACCGCAAAAACCCGGACAGAGCCAGTAGAGCGTGTTTGAAAATTCATTCCCGCCATCTGCCGGAAAGCAGTTTTCAAACACGCTTTAGGCTGACAAAATGCATTGCAAGGCGGCCGGGAAAGCAGGGGTCTTCCCAGGTATCGGGAAGACAGAATTTAAAACAGGAGATCAACATGAAGACAATCGAGACAATACGGATCGCACTGGTTGGTGTAAGCCACTGGCATGTTCCGCTTTATGTCCGGGCGACGAAAATCCGGCATCTGAACATTGCCGCGGTTAGCGATCCGGATGAAGAAAAGGCCCGTGGGCTGGCAGAACAGCTTGGCTGTTGCTGGTACACAGAAGAAGACCGGCTTTTGGACGAGGCAGGGCCGGAGTTTGTATTTGCTTTTGCACCCCATGACCAGATGCCTGCGCTGGCCATGAAGCTGATTGGGAGGTCCATTCCTTTTACCATAGAGAAACCTTTGGGACTTTGTGCCAGAGACGTGGAACTGGTAGAGAAGGCGGCCCGGGAGGCAGGCGTGTTCTGTGCGATACCGTTTGTGTGGCGCTACAGCCCGCTGCTGCAGGCATTTAAACAAGAGGTGGCTTCTTGTGATATTCTTCATCTGGCGTTTAAATTTATCGCGGGACCAGTCAGCCGCTATGAGACGACTTCCCCCTGGATGCTGCAGACCAGGCAGGCCGGAGGCGGTTGTATGACCAATCTGGGCGTGCATTTTCTTGATATGGCCATGTTCCTGACAGACTCCGACGATGCAGAGGTTCTGGCCGCCGGCTACCACCGCGCCAGCAAATATGACATCGAGACCTATGGCACGTCTCTGATCCGGCTGTCTGGCAAGGCCACACTGCTTTTGGAGACGGGTTATGCGTATCCGATGGATGAAGAGCAGCGGGATAACCGCTGGAATATTGTGACCAGGAACGGCTATTACACCCTGGGAGACAACTGTTTTGAGAAGCGGATTTTTGGAAAAAAGACAGAAAAGATCTCCGTGAGCACGGACAGTGATATCTATTATGCGGACTTTGTGCTGGAATCTCTGAGACAGTATCTGGAAGGAGAGGCTCCCAGAGCAGGTCTTAAGCAGATGTGCAGTGTCAGGAAAATTTTGGATGAGATTAATCTTAGAGCGAATGAGAAAGGATAAGAAAAACAGATGCAAAAATTTCATACAAGACCGGTGATCACAGTGGCGCTGGTTGGTACCGGCTGGGCGGGAAGGATGCATGCGGCCAGCTATCAGAGAATCTGCGGTCTGGACTGCAGACTGAAAACGGTGTGTTCGCTGGAACCAGGCACCGACCGGTTTGCGGAAGAATTTCACTTTGCGCGCTGGACGAAAGATTTTGAACAAGTGTTAAGCGATCCTGAGATACAGATTGTAGATATCGCAGCGCCCCCGGCGGTTCATCTGTGGATGGTGGAAAAGGCGCTGGAAGCCGGGAAAGACGTCATCTGCGAAAAACCGCTGACCGGGTATTTTGGACAGGGGGAAGACCTTCCGGGGCACACATCAAAAAAGCAGATGCTAGAGCAGGTAGCCAGGACATTAAAGAAGCTGGAACAAAAGCAGAAGGAATCGGGAAAGGCTTTATATTATGCGGAAAACTGGATCTACAGCCCGCCTTTTGTCCGGGCGCTGGAGCTGGTGCAGAAGAAAGAGACGACGCTGCTTACAATCTGCGGACAGACCGGACATAAGGGTTCTCACGCAGCCCATGCGGCCAGCTGGAAGGCGAACGGCGGCGGAGCCTTGATCCGTCAGGGAACACATCCTGTGGCGGCGGCTCTGTATCTGAAACGAAAAGAGATGGAGGCGAAGGGAGAAGCTTACGGCGTCCGGTCGGTTCTGGGCGATTGTGCCTGTATCGCGGGCAGATGGGATCCTGAGAAAAAACGTGCGCTTCATACAAACAGCATGGATGTGGAGGACTGGGCGCAGGTGGTGATCACCTTTACAGACGGGACGAAAGCAAGCATTCTGGCCGGGGATTTGTTTCTCAGCCAGATTTACAACCGGATGGAACTTTTCGGAAATGATGCGGTGTATCGGATCAATATGACCCCCAACAATCTTCTGGAAGCTTATTTTGCCGATGATAAGGGGATTCAAAAAGAAGCGGTCATGGAGAAGAATGATCAGAATATAGGCTGGCATCAGGTACTGGTGGAGGAAGCCATGCTTCGGGGCTATGTGGGACAGCTGCAGGATTTTTTAGAGTGCACTGCATACGGACGGATGCCAAAATCCGATTTTCGCCTGGCAAAAGAGACGCTTCTTTTGATCTATGGGGCCTATTATTCAGCTGAGATCGGCCAGGCGGTGGATCTGAAAGACTGGCTGGCATAGACTGCCATTTGGCGGATGGAAAATGGAAAGACAGGAGAGAAATGATGAAAAAATTATATGGAACGGTGGTGCCCATGATCACGCCTCTTACAGAGCAGGATGAGATCGATGTGGAATCTTTAAAAAGACTGACCGATCACTGCATCGACGGAGGACTGCAGTGTTTGTATCCCTGCGGAACCACCGGGGAGATGATGTATCTGACCACAGAGGAACGCATGCAGACGGCAGAGACCGTGGCAAAACATGCGGATGGGCGGGTACCGGTGTTTGTACATGTGGGCGCATGGAATCTGAAAGAGACCATCACGCTGGCGCAGCATGCAGTGTCCATCGGTGCCGATGGGATCGGAGTGGTCACCCCGGCATTTTACAAACTCAGCGATGAAGGAATTGCAGATTATTATCTGGCGGTTGCCAGAAGCGTGCCGGAAGATTTTCCGGTATATCTGTATGGAATCCCGCAGAATGCGGTCAATGATCTGTCTGCTGCCGTGTGCGAGCGGGTGGCGGCGCAGTGTCCGAATGTCATTGGAGCCAAATACAGTTATCCTGACATGACCAGGCTGCAGCAGCTGATGACGGTGCAGGACGGGCGCTTCCGTGTTCTGGTCGGGCCGGATCATCTGTTCCAGGCAGTGGTGGCTGTGGGCGGAGACGGCGTGGTATCCGGAAATGCCATGTGCATCCCGGAACACTACGCTGCTTTGTGGGACGCGCTTTGCCAAAAAGACATGGAACGTGCGACCAGACTGCAGAGAAGAACAAATGTTCTGAATGTGCTGCTGTGCAGGATCAATAATATTGCTGCCTATAAAGTGGTCCTGAAGGCGGAGGGTGTGATCCGTACCTCGCATGTACGGCGGCCCATGGAGAATCTGACTGATGTACAGGAACAGGAATTGTTGGATGCGCTAAAGCAGCTTACCTATCGGAAGGTACTGGCGTGAAAGACTCTGGACATGGGAGGGGGATGAAAATCATATGGAATCCTTCTCCTTCCTGCTCAATGAGGTGGATACAGAGCAGATTCTGAAAAAAGATGTGACAGGACCAAGATCTTTCAGGGGCAGTATGCAAAGAGAAACAAAAGGATTTGGTCTAAGATTTATTTGACATTTTTTCCTCCATGTAATAAAGTAGTATGTAGGATTTTGGAAATACAGGGAGGGCTTATGAGTCAGAACATCAGTTACCTGAAGAAGTTAAATAATGAATCGGTGGTTCAGAGGGTCATCAACTGCCTGACCGACGGCATGATCAATAAAGAGCTGCGTCCCGGCGATAAGATTCCGACTGAGCTGGAATTGTCAGAGAGTCTGGGAGTGGGAAGGAATTCCATACGCGAAGCCATTAAGATTCTGGTTTATCTGGGCGTTTTGGAGATTCGCCGTGCGGAAGGGACTTTTGTATGTGAAGGTTTTACAGAGAGTATGATTGATCCTATGATTTATGGAATCATTCTCAACCAGTCGGATTCCTATGGCAATCTTATGGAGCTTCGGGAGATGATGGAGGCGGGAGTCATCCGGCTTGCAATGACCAAGTATACAGAAGAAGACATGCAGAATCTGGAGGAGAAGTTAAGGTGTATGAAGTCCGAGATTGAGAAAGGTTCCAAGAATACGGATGCGGTTTTTCAGGCGGACAATGAGTTTCACGATGCAGTGTCTCATATGGGACACAATCCTCTGATCGATAAGATCAACCGGGTGGTGCAGATGCTGACCTGGTCGATCCGTCTGGATACAGTCACCCATATGGTCGGGACCGGCAGAGGACAGGAATTATACGAGGCCCATGAGAAAATCTGCCGGATGTTAAAAGAGCGGAATACGAACAATCTCAATCAGAATATTCGGGACACTTATTTTGAAAATGTGATGAAAAATGCCTGAATTTCCCTTTATCGTGCCATATTTTGTGGCACGTTTTTTCTGCTGAAAAAGGGAGACTTTGGCATAAGTGAAAATTCCATAAATTTTTCAAATCCAAAATGGACAATCTGCGCAATCTGTGATAAAATGAATCCGTATGATAAGAACTATTCTTATAAAAACATCCGAAGGCCCTTAAAAGGGCTTTCGGTTGTCATGTATAAAGGTCTTATTGATATTTAAATGAGGAGGAATAACAAAATGGCCAGAAAAATGAAAACCATGGATGGAAACCATGCAGCGGCTCATGCGTCTTATGCATATTCCGACGTTGCAGCGATCTATCCGATCACACCGTCATCTGTTATGGCAGAAGCGACAGATGAGTGGGCAACCCAGGGAAGGACGAATATCTTCGGACAGACCGTACAGGTAACCGAGATGCAGTCCGAGGCAGGTGCAGCAGGTGCTGTGCACGGTTCTCTGGCGGCAGGTGCACTTACCACAACCTTTACCGCTTCTCAGGGTCTCTTACTGATGATCCCCAACCTGTACAAAGTAGCAGGTGAGAGACTTCCGGGTGTGTTTAACGTATCTGCACGTGCACTGGCAAGCCATGCACTGTCGATCTTCGGCGATCATTCTGACGTCTACGCATGCCGCCAGACCGGCGCAGCGATGCTCTGTGAATCCAGCGTACAGGAAGTTATGGACCTGACACCGGTTGCTCACTGTGCAGCCATCAAAGGACGTCTTCCGTTCATCAATTTCTTCGACGGATTCCGTACTTCTCACGAGATCCAGAAGATTGAGCAGTGGGATTACGAGGATCTGAAAGAGATGGTGGACATGGATGCCATCGACGCATACAGAAAAGATGCGCTGAATCCGAATCATCCGTGCCAGAGAGGTTCCGCTCAGAACCCGGATATCTTCTTCCAGGCTCGTGAGGCATGCAATCCGTACTACGATGCACTTCCGGCGATCGTTCAGGAGTACATGGACAAGGTCAATGCAAAGATCGGAACCAATTATAAATTATTCAACTATTACGGAGCAGCAGATGCGGAGCATGTGATCATCGCTATGGGTTCTGCATGTGATACCATCGAGGAGACCATCGATTATCTGATGGCTGCAGGCCGCAAAGTCGGCGTTGTAAAGGTACGTCTGTACCGTCCGTTCAGTGCAGAAGCGCTGATTGCTGCAATTCCGGATTCCGTGAAGCAGATCACCGTTCTCGACCGGACCAAAGAGCCGGGCGCACTGGGCGAGCCGCTTTATCTGGACGTTGTCGCAGCTCTGAAAGGAACGAAGTTCAACGACACACCGGTCTTCACCGGACGTTACGGCCTTGGTTCCAAGGATACCACACCGGCACAGATCGCTGCAGTATATGAGAATACAACCAAGCAGAAATTCACCATCGGTATCGTGGATGATGTGACCAACCTGTCTCTTGAGACCGGCGCTCCTCTGGTTACAACTCCGGAAGGTACCATCAACTGCAAGTTCTGGGGTCTGGGCGCAGACGGTACGGTCGGTGCCAACAAGAACTCCATCAAGATCATCGGTGACAATACTGATATGTATGCACAGGCATACTTTGATTATGATTCCAAGAAGTCCGGCGGTGTGACCATGTCTCACCTTCGCTTTGGAAAGAAGCCGATCAAGTCTACATACCTGATCCACAAGGCGAACTTTGTAGCATGTCATAATCCTTCTTATGTAAACAAATACAACATGGTTCAGGAGCTGGTGGACGGCGGTACGTTCCTTCTGAACTGCCCGTGGGATATGGAAGGTCTTGAGAAGCATCTTCCGGGACAGGTGAAGGCATTCATCGCCAACCACAACATCAAGTTCTATGTGATCGACGGTGTGAAGATCGGTATCGAGACCGGCATGGGACCGACCCGGATCAACACGATCCTTCAGTCCGCATTCTTCAAACTGGCTGACATCATTCCGGAGGCGCAGGCGATCGACCTGATGAAGGCTGCTGCAAAGGCAACCTACGGCCGCAAGGGTGATGATGTGGTGGCAAAGAACTGGGCAGCCATCGACGAAGGTGCAAAACAGGTGGTTGAGATTCAGGTTCCGGACAGCTGGAAGAGCGCGGCAGACGAAGGTCTGGCTATGACTCACGCAGAGAACGGAAGAAAAGATGCGGTTGATTTCGTCAACAACATCCAGGCAAAAGTATCCGCTCAGGAAGGCAATACGCTGCCGGTATCCGCATTCAAAGATTATGTGGACGGCACGACTCCGTCCGGTACTTCCGCATACGAGAAGCGCGGTATCGCAGTCAATATTCCAGTATGGAATCCGGAGAATTGTATCCAGTGTAACCGCTGTGCATATGTATGTCCGCATGCGGTTATCCGTCCGGTGGCTATGACCGCGGAAGAGGCTGCAAAGGTTCCGGAAGGAATGCAGGTACTGGATATGACCGGTATGCCGGACAAGAAATTTGCGATTGTAGTATCCGCTTACGACTGTACCGGATGCGGTTCCTGTGTGAACGTCTGCCCGGGCAAGAAGGGTGCAAAGGCTATCGAGATGGCAAATATGGAAGCCAATGCAGGCTGCCAGGCAGGTTTTGATTATGCAGTGACGCTGCCGGAGAAAGCAGATGTCATCGCAAAATTCAAAGAGGCTACGGTAAAGGGATCTCAGTTCAAGACTCCGCTCTTAGAGTTCTCAGGCGCATGTGCAGGCTGCGGCGAGACTCCTTACGCAAAACTGATCACTCAGCTCTTCGGTGACAGAATGTATATTGCAAATGCAACCGGATGTTCCTCCATCTGGGGTAACTCTTCTCCGTCCACACCGTACACCGTGAACCAGAAGGGTCAGGGTCCGGCATGGTCCAACTCTCTGTTCGAGGATGCGGCTGAGTTCGGTTATGGTATGCTGCTGGCACAGAATGCAATTCGCGGCGGTCTGAAAACGAAAGTGGAAGATCTGGCTGCAAACGCAGAGAAAGAGGATGTGAAAGCAGCAGCTCAGGAATGGCTTGACACTTACGGATGCGGCGCAACCAACGGAACGGCTACGGACAAACTGGTGGCAGCTTTAGAGGCATGCGGCTGTGACAAGGCACAGGCAATTCTGAAAGACAAAGAATTCCTCGCTAAGAAGTCCCAGTGGATCTTCGGCGGCGACGGATGGGCATATGATATCGGATTCGGCGGTGTGGACCATGTGCTTGCTTCCGGACAGGATATCAACATCATGGTATTTGACACCGAGGTTTACTCCAATACCGGCGGACAGGCTTCCAAGGCAACCCCGACCGGCGCGATCGCTCAGTTCGCAGCAGGCGGCAAGGATGTGAAGAAGAAAGACCTGGCTTCCATCGCCATGAGCTACGGCTATGTGTATGTGGCACAGATCTCCATGGGTGCAGACTTCAACCAGTGCGTGAAGGCTATCGCAGAGGCAGAGGCATATCCGGGACCGTCCCTGATCATCGCTTACGCTCCGTGTATCAACCATGGAATCAAGAAAGGTATGAGCAAAGCTCAGACCGAGGAGCAGCTGGCGGTTGAGGCTGGTTACTGGCACTGCTTCCGTTACAATCCGGCACTGGCTGCAGAGGGCAAGGATGCGTTCGCTCTGGATTCCAAGGAGCCGACCGGAGATTACCAGGCATTCCTTGACGGAGAGGTACGTTACAATGCTCTGAAACGTGCAAATCCGGAGAGAGCTGCGAAGCTGTTCGACAAGAACGAAAGCGAAGCAAAAGCAAGATACAGCTATCTCAACAAGCTGAAAACCCTTTACGGGGCAGAGTAATCCTTGCTGATATATAATCATAGGATAAGATAGAAAACCCGCTGTGTGGATCATTTGCAGTCCGCACAGCGGGTTTTTTGCTTAAGGACCTGTACGGATCAGGGCTGCTGTACAGCTTGTCTGCAGGGACTGCTTCACCCCCTGGTTCTGCCAGATACGGCGGCTGATACTGGTCTGCAGTGTTTTTATGATATGCTTCATGTACTGCCTTTTGCATCAGGTTTCAACATCGGCATGGATTTGAAAAGTAACTTGCAGGCAGGTTCGATTTATAGTAAGATATCCATAGAGTAAAAGGAGTATGAATCTGGACCTGCAGATCACGGACATGGCGGGAGCGCCGCCGGAACATTCGGCTGTGACTGCAAATTTTGTATCAGCAATACGCAGTCAGCTGAAAAACAGTACCTGTTTTGTATATTCAGACAACGTACAGTATAGATGACTGGTGGACAGAGAAGAAAAGAAAGTGATTCCGAATGCATCCATCCGTTGTCAGACCAGAAAAATGAGCTGGATGAGATTGAATTCTAAAGAGAAAACAGACAAACTAAGCGGTGAAAGGGGAAAGTTACTATGATATACGAAAATGTACTGGACGCCATCGGGCATACGCCCATGGTACGTCTCAACCGGATGAATGCAGATCCTGAGAGTGCCGAGGTGCTGGTAAAGTTTGAGGGACTGAATGTAGGAGGTTCCATCAAGACCAGAACTGCATATAATATGATTCTACAGGCAGAAAAAGATGGTCTGATCAAGGAGGATACAGTGATCGTGGAGCCCACCAGCGGCAACCAGGGCATCGGACTGGCGCTGATCGGCGCGGTTCGGGGATATCGGACGGTGATTATCATGCCGGATTCCGTCAGCGAGGAGCGCAGAAAACTGGTGCGCCACTATGGGGCTGAGGTGGTTCTTGTTCATGACGCCGGAAATATCGGCGACTGCATCGACGAATGCCTCTCCATCGCCATGCGTATGGCAGAAGAGGACCCCAAAGTCTACGTGCCCCAGCAGTTTGAGAATCCGGCCAATCCCATGGTGCATAAGCATCACACGGGTCTGGAGATCATGGAGCAGGTGGCAGGTCCGATCCATGGCTTTTGTTCCGGCATCGGGACCGGCGGAACCATCAGCGGGATCGGGGAAGTGTTAAAGGCACAGAATCCAGAGATTGAGATCTGGGCGGTGGAACCGGAGAATGCGGCGATTCTGGCCGGCGGGACCATCGGGACCCATCTGCAGATGGGAATCGGCGACGGACTGATTCCGGAGAATTTAAATCAGAATATTTATGATGATGTATACATCGTGACCGATGAGGAGGCCATCCAGACCGCGAAAGATCTGGCCAGGCTGGAAGGCATCATGTGCGGGATCTCCAGCGGAACCAATGTGGCGGCAGCCCTGAAGCTGGCGAAGAAGCTTGGGAAGGGAAAGACCGTGGTAACGGTACTGCCGGACACCGCAGAGCGTTATTTTTCGACCCCGCTTTTCAAAGACGAATAACAGAAGATGCTTTTGCAATTATATTTTCCCATATCAATCGTTCTAAGGATAGAAAAGGAGCCCTTCTTATGGAAAAAGTAAAAAAGAATTTCAAAAAGCTGACAGCGATGGTTCTTACTCTGTGTATGATTGCAGGGAGTGCGGGATCCATATCTCTGCCGGTAAAGGCGGCGTCCGGCAATACTACCAAAACTGCCAATGTGGTGGTATTTGTTGATTTTAAGGACACCAGCCATGCCGGCCACTCTGATTCCGAATGTCCGGTAAAACGGCCAGGCTATGTAAAAGAATTATACGATGGAGATACAGCTCATCCGCGGGCTATGAAACAGTATCTAAGTGCCATATCATATGGCCAGCTGTCTGTGGAGAATATCTTTCCGCAGATGACAGGATCTGTGTTGGCTCCGTATAAACTTAGCGGAAGTGCAGATGCTTATTATGGAAATGACGGCATTACAAAGATCATTGATGAGTTGACTCGCGGCGGGAATCTGTCGTTGCCGCCTGCGGCAGATCAGAATGGGGATAAAATCATCGACAACCTGACCATTGTGGTTCCCAGCACCAATGATGGGAAAAATGATTTCAATTTCAATGGTCATAAGTCTACCTATTACGGAAGCGGATCACTTGGCGGATTTAAGATAAGCAGTTACAATCTTATCCCCGAGTACGGCGCATTTTTAAAGGGTGACACGGGGCTGCTGATTCATGAATTTCTTCACACGATGGGCTACCCGGATCTGTACAGAGGGGATCACAGCGGCATGCCGGTGGGAAGATGGGATATTATGGCATCCCAGAATGCGTATGTTCAATATCCTCTGGCATATCTTCGCTCCGTACGTTCCGGCTGGTTTCAGATGGATACCGTCACCACATCCCGGAGCTGTTCTTTGTATGCCGCTTCCATGACGACAGAGGCGACGAAAGATCAGCAGGCTTTGATTTTGAAGACCGGATATTCGGACAGTGAATTTTTTGTGGTGGAATACCGGAAACAGCACAAGGAGACAGAGAGCAGCTATGAAAATTGGATTCCTGGTTCCGGCTTGATTGTGTACCGGGTGAATCCGTCACTGAATACGAATATAGACGGTTCCAGAGATATGATCTATGTGTTCCGCTCCGGAGACTCCTATGACAGCAATGGAAGAGAAAAGGCTTTAGAAATAGATAAATCCTGGCTGTCCCAAGAGAGCAAGCGCACCTCTTTTGGAAGTCAGGACCCCAAAGCTTCTCTGGAAGACGACGCAATCGTCTATTCGGACGGAACCAACAGCGGAATTGTGATCAGCAATGTGGGAAGCAGTGCAGGGAACCAGATTACGTTTGACATTACGTTTACGGATATGTCGAATCAGGACTACTGGACTACGGTATCAGAACAAAGCGAATATACGTACCAGATGGGAGATTCTTTCATGGATACAGACGGAGTTCTGTATGTTCTTCGGGAGGGTTCCTATGGTTCGGGCCTGATGCTCTATAAATATGACCGTGGAACGTGGAGTCCGTGCAGCAGCGCCTTAAAGGATATCATGAGCAGTTTCCAGCCTCAGCTTGAAAAATATAATGGAAAGTTTTACGTTGCCGGCCGGGGAACAGATGGCCTGAAGCTGTATCGGCTGGACGGTTCAGCCTGGACTCATGTCAATACCATTACACGTTCTTTTAATGACTTTGATATGGTATCCAGTACAGACGGACTGTATTTCGCCTACAACAATGAAGGGGCTGCTCCCAATCAGTTGTCGGTCAGTCGCTATGGCTTAGGCGGACTGGTTTCTCTGGGCACTCAGATCAGTGCAGGGGAAGCGGCTTATAACCCCTTGATTGCGGCTGAAAACGGAAAAACCGCAGTGACATACCGAAGCAGCGGAAATCAGCTGCGTGTAAAGTACTATGATGCCGGTTCAAAAACATGGAAGAAAGCTGGAGATCTCTCCGTGACTGCAGGCAGCGGCAACATAAAAATTCATAAAGCCACGATTTATCTGCTCAGAAACGGTGGACAGAATGCCAATGAGATGTACACCTATGACTTGTCCCGAACGGACAGTGCCTGGAAAAAAATCGGAAGCAATGCTTACGCAAATGAATCGGTTGTAAATACTGACATCTGTTTTCACGGTGATGCGCCTCATATTATCTATTATGGAAATACATCCAAAGAGCTGCGCGTGGTAAATCTGGTGAACAACCAGTGGACAGCTCTTGGAAAAAAGGCGGCGTCCGGATCCATATCGGAAGCAGATATCCATTCTTATGGTGGAAATATTTATGTCGTATATGTGGGGCTTGATGCACAAAACCACGTTATCTTAAAATCTCGTTTGTCCAATAATAAAAGTCCCGTTGCCGGAGGCAACAACAGTTCCGGAGGCGGAAATACTGGCGGAGGAAATACGTCCGGAGGCGGAAGCACTGGCGGGGGAGATACATCCGGAGGCGGAAGCACCGGAGGCGGAAATACCGGGGGGAACACGTCCGGCGGCAGCACCGGAGGTAATACATCTGGAGGCAGCGGAAACAACAATACCGGGAATTCAGGTGATATTTCCAATGGAACTGTCAACGGCGGCAATGGAAACAACGGCGGCCAGGGTGTCGTAAATACGAGCGGGATAAAGACGCTGACGGTGACGATGACCAAAAGTACGGCGCTGCGTCTGAGCTGGAGTCCGGCGGCAGGCGCAAAGAGTTATGAGATTTATTATTCCACCTCACCGAATTCCGGGTTCCGGAGGCTGGCGTCCTCTAAGAAAACGTTTTATAACTTTAGCAAAGCGAAATGCGGTCAGACGTACTACTTTAAAGTACGGGCGGGCAAAAAGATCGGAAAGAAAATAAGTTATGGAGATTTCTGTCCTCCGGTGTCCGGGAGAACCGTTTTAAGCGGCACGATCCATGCATATATTGCGAAATCGACGTATCAAAGTGCAACCATCAAATGGAACAGGATCAAAGGCGCAAAAAAATATGAGATTTATTATTCCACATCACCATCGGGCGAATATCGGCTGCTGAGAACCCAGGGAGGCTGCAGTTTTACCCATAAAGGACTGCAGGCAGGCGTTACCTATTACTATAAAATTCGTCCGATCAAGGATATGTATTACGGGGAGTTTTCCGAGGAAACCTCGGTACGGGTGGTATTGAACTCTTTGACGAAGCTGAAAGTAAGTTCTTCCGGGACTGACCGGCTGAAGGTGTCCTGGAAAAAGGTACCAGGAGCTGCGAAGTACATCATTCTCAGGTCGGATCGTGTGAACGGAACCTACAGCCAAATTGGAACCACGGGCAAAACGTCCTATGTGGATATGGGGCTGACTCCTTCTACGGCTTATTATTATAAGGTTTATGCGGTATCCGGCTCTTATCAGACCAATGTGGCAGGGCCGGTGCGCCAAGTGACAAAAGCGCTCAGACCATAGTACCGGAAAGGATGTGGGTCCTCAAATCTGGAAAAAGGCTGGAAAAAGATGAAACGGATATTTTTAGTGGAAGATGACAGGGAGATCGCAAAAAATCTGACGCTTTTGCTGCAGGCAGAAGGGTATGGGGTCTCCCATGCATCGGGTCAGGCGGAGGCGGTTTCCGTGTTGGAAAGCGTTCAGTTTGATCTGGCGCTGGTGGACATCTCTCTGCCGGACGGCAACGGTTTCGCAGTCTGTACTCAGATCCGGCAGACTCAGAAGATACCGGTAATCTTTCTGACAGCCTCCGGCGATGAGGCCAGCGTGGTTACCGGTCTGAACATGGGGGCGGATGACTATATTACCAAGCCGTTTCGTCCCAGAGAGTTAATTGCCAGGATCCAGGCAGCATTTCGCAAGGCGGGTGCAGTTCCTTCCGTATATGCGTTTGGCGGGCTTTGCGTGGATACCAGGACCGGACTTGTGAAAAAGCATGGAAAAGAGATCTTCCTCTCTGCGCTGGAATACCGTCTTTTGCTGGTGTTTGTAGGAAATCCGGGGAACGTGATCACAAGAGACTGTCTGCTGAGTGAACTGTGGGATGCGGCGGGAGAATATGTCAATGACAATACACTGACGGTTTATATCAAGCGTCTGCGGGAGAAGATCGAGGATAACCCATCTGCTCCCGCGATCATCCGGACCGTCCGTGGAATCGGATACCGGCTGGGAGGAAATGATGATTAGGAATAAAGAGATCCGGCACTTTGCCGGGGTGTTTCTGGTCCTGACGGTGGCATCGGCAGCGGCAGGTTTGCTGCTGGCCGGGCCGGTCGGAGGAATATGGATGATGGTATTGGCTGCCTGTTATGGAGCAGCCTTTTTTGTGTTTACGAAAAAAAGATATGAACGGATCGCGGATATGTCTGAACAGATCGATCGGGTGCTTCATGGTCAGGATCAACTGTTTCTCTCAGAAGAAGAAGAGGGAGAGCTGTCAATTCTGCAAAGCGAGATCCGTAAGATGACGCTGCGCTTTCGGGAACAGAATGCAACGCTTCAAAAAGAAAAGGAACGTCTGTCAGATTCCCTTGCGAATATCGCCCATCAGATTCGCACTCCCCTTACTTCGATCAATCTGATTTTGTCTCTGCTGGCAAATAATCCGAAGGAAGCGCAGCGTCTTGCACTCCTTCGGGAAGAAGAGGAACTGCTTTTCCGGATGGAGAGCTTGATCACCTCTTTGTTAAAACTTTCACGATTAGATGCAGGCATCGTGGTCTTTCAGAGGGTACCGTTGGAAGTGGGAGAGCTGATCTACACATCGCTGCGCCCGTTTTTGATTTCCATGGATCTACATGATATCGTCATACAGACTGAGATTCCAAAGGATGTCTATATCCGGGGAGACCTTGACTGGCTGTCCCAGGCGGTTCAGAATATCTTAAAAAACTGCATGGAAAGCATCGGGGATCATGGAAATCACCCGGACGGCGGAGCAGTGTTTTCCATTCGATTTCCAAAGAATGAATGATGTACCGATTTGTGGCCTCTGGAAGTGACAAAACTCTCACCAAAAAGTCACGCAAATGTAAGTGAAATGTTTTATGATAGTATGGTAAAGCAGCTGCCAAACAAAAACATCAGCATCTGAGCAGGGAAGTTACGGAAGGATTTTCAGACACGAACGTGTAGGAAAATGCTTCCAGATCCTGGGACGTCCCTGGGCAGATGCGGAACAAAAACATCAGCATCTGAGCAGGGAAGTTCCGGAAGGATTTTCAGACACGAACGTGTAGGAAAATACTTCCAGATCCTGGGAGTTCCCTGGGCAGATGCGGAACTAAAATAAGAGGTTTTGTAATATGGAATTTTTAGAGGTGAGAAATGTAAGCAAGATCTACGGAAAGGGGCAGAGCCAGGTGACTGCGCTGGACCATGTGTCTCTTTCTGTCAAAAAGGGAGAATTCACAGCGATCATCGGTTCTTCCGGTTCTGGGAAATCCACGCTGCTCCATGCCATTGCCGGAGTGGATCCGCCCACCCGGGGGAAGATCTTTCTAGACGGACAGGATATCTATGCGGGGAACAGCGAGCAGCTGGCCATCTTCCGCAGGCGTCAGGTGGGACTGATCTACCAGTTCAACAACCTGATTCCCACGCTCAATGTGGTGGAAAATATCACGCTTCCGATCCTTATGGACCGCCGGAAAGTCAATCAGGAGCGGCTGGATGACCTGCTGGAGCTTCTGGGCCTGAAAGACCGGAGAAAACATCTTCCCAATCAGCTCTCCGGCGGACAGCAGCAGCGGGTCGCCATCGGGCGGGCGCTTATGAATGCTCCGGCTGTCATGCTGGCCGACGAACCAACCGGCGCTTTGGACAGCCGCAATGGGCAGGAGATTGTCCGGCTTTTAAAAGAAAGCAACCAGACATACAGACAGACCCTGCTTTTGGTGACCCATGACGAAAATATCGCGCTGCAGGCAAAACGCATCATCACCATTGCCGATGGAAAGATCATACGGGACAGTCAAAACCAGCAGAAGCCGGACCACAGAAAGAAGGTGGAGCGCTTATGAGGGGCAATATCTTCCACAGAGTTGCTTTGGAGAGCCTCAGGCACAGCCGGACGCGAACGCTGGTAACGGTTCTTGGAGTCGTGCTGTCGGCGGCGCTGTTTACCGGGATTGCGGTCTTCGGCACATCACTGATCCAGTATCTGATGCGGGAAGAGATCGCAAGAGGCGGGGACTGGCATGTGGTATTTTCGGATGCAGACCTTTCCCTTTTGCAGGAACTGAAAAAGGATCCGCAGGCAGAGAATATAACGGCGTATCAAAATATCGGTTATGCTTTGCTGGAAGGGGCAGAAGAGAAGAGCGCCCAAAAGCCTTATCTGTTTCTTGCAGAATTTGGTCAGGAAGCTTTGGAGGATCTTCCCATCCATCTGACCATCGGCCGGATGCCGGAAAACAGCCGGGAAATTCTGATTCCCGATCACATCGCCATCAAGTCCGGTGTCCAGATTCAGGTTGGTGACACACTGACGTTAGCAGTGGGCAATCGAGAATCAGAGGGCAGGAATCTTACGCAGTGTGATCCGTATCGAGAGGGTGAGATTTTGACCAGGGCCGGGGAACGAACCTATACCGTCACCGGTATCTATGAGCGGCCTGGATTTGAGCTGCACGAATCGCCGGGCTATACTGTCATCACCGGCCAGGACCCGGGTGCCGCCTGTGAAGCTTCAGGAAGCTGCAGTGTGTACGTAAAGCTTCAGGATCCCCGGAAAGTTTGGAATTATGCCAGGAGCAAAAGCGATGGGAGCAGCTGGGCTGCCAATGAAAATCTGCTTCGTTTTATGGGGATCTCTGATAACCGGCTGTTTCACACTTTCTTGTATACGGTGGGAGGTGTGCTGGTACTGATCATCATGACAGCATCCGTTTTTTTGATCTATAATTCCTTCCATATCTCGTTGAACGAACGGGTTCATCAGTTCGGCATCCTCATGTCTGTGGGGGCGACAGCCAGACAATTGAAAGGCCTGGTGCTTTTTGAAGGATTGTGCATCGGCTGTATGGGGATTCCTCTTGGCACTTTGGCCGGAATTGGCAGTATCCGCCTGCTTCTTCCGGTGGTGTCCGGTCGTTTCAGCAGCATGATAAACAGCAGTGTGTCCATGGAACTGGCAATATCGGTGCCTGCGCTGGGGGCGGCAGCTGTGATCAGTATGGTGACGATTTTGATCTCTGCCTGGATTCCGGCGAAAAAGGCGGCTTCGATTCCGGTGCTGGAATGCATCCGTCAGACAGGAGAGATTCATACAGAGGCAAAAGAGGTTCGGGCACCGAAGTTTCTGTGGAAACTTTATGGACTGGAAGGCGTGCTGGCCTGGAAGAATTTTATGAGAAACAGGAGACGTTACCGGGGTGTGGTCCTGTCTTTGACCTTCAGTGTGATCCTGATTGTGGCGGGCAGCGCATTCAATACAACTTTGGAACAGGTGAGCAGGGGATATACAGCAGAAGGGGCGGACGGTGATCTCTCTCTGGTTATAGAGAATCTGTCGGAAACGGAATTTCTCCGGCTTTTTGACCGGCTGAAGGAGACAGAAGGGGTCAAGAAAAGTACCTGGCAGATCAATCCGATCTATTCGGCTCTGACAGACGGGCTTCCAGAAGATTTTTTAAAATGGTACCGGCAAGGGATGGGAGAAGACGGCACCGGGAACAGACAGCAGATCCCATTGTATACGCAGTTTATCGAGGATGATCTTTATTATGCATTTATCGATGAACTGGGCCTGTCCAGGGAGGAGTACCAGGGGCCGGACGGAAAAGTGCTCATGTGTGCCATAAACGGCAAGGATCATGAAACGTATGATATGGGAAATTCTGTAGATTTTACTCTGATATCCGGGAATGGAGAGCAGGAAAAGACGGTCTGCGCCGCCTTTGTGGACCGTTACCCTCTGGATACCACCTTTGAAGATGTGCCGGACCGGATGCTTGTGATGACTGTGCCGATGGAAAGGAAGACACAGTTTGCAGAGGTTGAACCGCCGCTGGAAGGAAGAATACAAAGGGGAATCCTTTTCTGGACGGATATGCCTTCTAAGACTCTTGGAGAGATCCAGAATACGCTTCTGGAAGAAGGCAGTGCACTGGAGTACAGGATTTATAACCTGTCTGCTGCCTTTTATCTTTTCCGCAATATGAGCTTTGTACTCCATGTATTTACCTGCCTGTTTGTGTTCATGATCTCGCTGATTGCGGTGGCCAATGTGTTTAATACCATCTCCACGAACATACGCCTGAGACGGCGGGAACTGGCCATGCTCCGTTCGGTAGGGATGTCTGACCAAAGTTTTAACCGGATGATGCGGTTTGAGTGTGTGTGTTACGGAACGCGAACACTGCTGTACGGAGTGCCGCTGTCCGGGCTTTTGGCCTGGATGATTCACAAGGCGCTGATATCCGCCGAAGAGGTGGATATAGCCTTTTCCTTTCCCTGGCGCGCCCTGGGGTTCAGTGTGCTGGGCGTATTTTCTGTTGTCTTTATCACCATGGTCTATGCTTCCCGCCGGATCCGAAGAGAACATATTATCGACGGACTCCGGGATGAGATGGAGTGATTTGGACTATGGATGGATCCGGGCAGTGTTCCTTAAAAATGTAAAATATTCTTTGAAGATCAGTTTCTTTCTGGTACTTTCAAATGGCAGAAAAGAAGAGGCGGATAGAACACCTCTTCTTTTGTTATATACGAAATTCTTCTAAAATCCATTGTTTTTTCTTTGTACGCCTGCGGTGTTGCAGAGTCTGTCGAATATCTGTTCACTTGCGAGAGAAAAGAGGCCATAGATTCCGGAATCCTGGGAAAGACTTGAAGCAACTACGTCAACCGGATGAAATGCATGCTGCTGTATCATCTGGTTGATCACAGGCAATAGCCGATCGCAAAAGATCCGGTATTCACCGCCAAAGATCACACAGTCACAATTGAGCAAAGAAACCATGTTGCAGATCGCGTATCCCAAATGGTGAGCAATCTGATCCAGCTGGCGGTTCACAAGCTGGGAACCATTTTTCCAGGCCTGAACCACCTGTTGAAAATCCAGCTGTGTTGGATTCTTTGTGATTTCACTCAGTTCTTCCTCGGGCATCTTCCGAAGATTTTCCAGCAGAGTATCCATACGGACCAGCTGTTCCAGATGCATATTTTTCACATCTGGAACAATAAAATTTGCAATTTCACCTGCACCACTGCAGCTTCCTTCATAAAGTGCACCATTGAGAATTAATCCAGCGCCAAGGCCGAGACCGCAACTGATATACAACAGATTGCGCATTCCTTTGCCGGCACCGTAGTTCAGTTCACCGATGGCTGCAGCGTTTACGTCGTTCACAACCAGTACCTGTGTTCGAAAGATGGAACCAAGCTCCTGAGACAATTCGGGTAAATGCCATGTGGCAAATTGATTGTTTATGCGAAGCAGGCCGGTTACAGGATCATAGATACCAGGAGATGAAATTGCAATCACCAAATTCTCGCTGTTTTGCAGATCTGCAGAGGCAATCAGAGCAGAAACTGCGTTTTTTACCAGTACAAGACGGGTTTCATAGGAAGAGCTGGGTGTGATATGGATGGTAAACCGGTTGATGATATCACCGCCAAGGTTGGCAAGAACGAAGATGGGATCGGTATAGTTCAGATCAATTGCAACAATATGTGCATAATTGCGGTTGAATTTCAACAAAATAGGTTTGCGCCCTCCCGTGGAGTGCGATGGCCCGACCCCAATTTCTTCAATGATTCCAGTGCCAAGCAGAGCGGAAATGTTCTCTGTCATTGCAGATTTACTGATGTGTACCAGACGGGAGAGGGTCGCACGAGAAATGGATTCGGTCTGTACGATTCGGTCAAGAATGATGCGCTGGTTTATGTGACGAATATGTTTTTGATCGATTGTATATTTCATAAAATTTTTACTATTACTCCTACTATTCTTCTCTTTTGCTTACTCTCTGCAACTGCAAACACTATCGGTTATGGAAGGGGGTTACTTGAGGCTTGTCCCTTTGTCCGCGGGGAATCACCGCAAGATCGAACGGATGACTGACAGGAGGACTTCGGTGGGATCCGAGAAGCATCGGAACAAGAATCCATGAACACTCTGACAGGCGCAGTACCAACCATAAAACTAATAGATAACTGTGAATAATATAAATAATATCATGGAAAGTACGACATAAGATATTGACAATATTAACAAAAGTCGAAAAGCAATTTGTACAATATGACAGTAAAATGTTTTTTTAATGAATATTTCTTGACATATTTAAAATTGAATGGTAACATGAAAACACAGTAAGTTCGGAAACAGAACGAACAAATTAAATTGTATCGGATAGGAGAGGAGGCGATTAGAGGTGGTACAGAAGACTTTACGCGTTGGCGTGATTGGTTTGGGCTTAATTGGAAGTCTGCACGCGCGAATCGTCGCAGAATGTGCCAATGCACAACTGGTGGCAGTCACAGATCTTCGGGAAGAAACTGCTCATGCAACAGCAAAACGTTTTGGCTGTGCGGCATATACAGACTTTCGCAAGATGTGTGACCAGGAGTTGTTAGATGCGGTATGTATCTGCACACCAGACGAATTTCACTTGGAAAATGCGGAATATGCGGCGAAGAAGGGGCTGCACCTGCTGGTGGAGAAACCGTTGGCAGCGAATGGCGATCAGGCGGAAATGATTGTTAAGCACGCGGAACAAGCAGGTGTTCGTCTGATGGCGGCACATGTACTGCATTTTGATCCACGTTATGCACAACTGCGTGATGCGGTCCGTCAGGGACGGCTGGGAGAACCGATTCATATGTTTCTTCGCCGAACAAACCCAAGAACAAATGGGCGCCGGCTTGGCGGACGTGTTTCGATTTTTCATTTTATCGGAGTGCATGATTTTGAAATGTTGTGTACCTGTATGCAGAGCCGTCCCACCTGTGCATACGCGCAGCGCGTGAGCAAGGTGAATGCGGATATTGGATGTGAAGATACGGTTATGTCCGTCATTAATTTTGAAAATGGAGCGGTGGGCGTGATTGAGCTTTGCTGGGCACTGCCGGAAAATACAGCGCTTGGCATCAACACCTATGCGGAGTTTGTGGGTACGGATGGGGTTGGCTATGTCAATATTATGGATCAGGGCGTATCTATTATCACAGAAAATACGGTTGAATATCCGGATACGCTTCACTGGCCGGAATACAACAGCCGGATTCAGGGGAATCTAAAGGAAGAATTGCACCATTTTGTAACAGCAACACTCGCGGGAGAACCCTATGTGACTTGCCTGGATACTGCTGTGGATGCGGTGCGTGTGATTGATGCGTGTTTCCAGTCGATTGAGACGGGACTGCCCGTTAAAATATAAAAAGAACGGATAAAATCCGCTGTTACTTTAAAACCTGTGTTTTCAAAAAAGGAGAAGAAGATATGAAAGTTTTGTATGCTGGAGATGCCTGTACTAAGATTGGTCCGGTGTTTGTTGCCTCACCTTTCAATCTGGAGGTGAAGGGAGTTTCTCATCATATTTGGGGGCAGCCTCTGATTGATGCACTTGTGGCGGATGGCATAGAAGTAAAGCATCTGACGAATGATCAGGCGATCGGTGAATTTCCCCGGACAGAGGAAGAGCTGGCAGAGTATGATGTTGTCATCATCAGTGACTGTGAGTCCGAAGTATTGTCGCTTCATCCGTTCTGGGTTGCCGGCACGCCGCTGCCTCGCACAGACAGAATGCGTGCAATCCGCAATTATACCCGGAATGGCGGCGGGCTTTTGATGATTGGTGGATGGTCATCTTTCAGCGGACGGTTTGGGACCGCGGCATATTATGATACTCCGGTGGAGGAAGCTTTGCCGGTCAATTGCCTGAAGGGGATGGATGACCGTGTCGAAGTACCTGCCGGTGTGAAAGTCAAGGTTCTTGAAAGCGGCCATCCGATTATGAAAGGTATTCCGTGGGAGAGTGCACCGGTTTTCGAGGGATTTAACAAGATTATTCCCAAAGATGGTTCCCAGGTGATTGCCATGATCGGTGATGAGGAAATCGAGCATCCTCTGCTTGTGACGTGGGATTATGGCAAGGGGCGTTCTGCAGCGTTTGCAAGTGACTGTTCGCCCCACTGGGCAGAATATTTTCAGCCATGGGAATATTATGGACAATTTTGGATTCAGACCGTTCGCTGGCTGGCGGACGCAAGCAGATAATCCGCTGTAACGTGGAGGAGGTTTGGCGAATATGGAAATAAAAGGGTATAGAATCAATCTGCAGCAGTCAATGCCGTTTGTGATCCTGGCAGTGCTGCTGGCGGCGCTTGGCATACTGGATCGGAATTTCCTTTCTCCACAAACATTGGTCAATCTTTTGCAGCAGATGGCAGCAGTCGGTGTTGTTTCTATAGGAGCAATGCTGGTTATTCTTACAGGCGGCATTGATTTCAGTGCAGGATATGGCCTTGCGATGATCGGTATGGCTGCAGGTGCGGTTTATACGAAATCTCCGCTTGCGGGAAGTGTGCCTGCAATGCTTGTTACTTTTCTTGGTACAGGCGCACTGCTGGGCCTTGCCAACGGTTTGCTGATTGCAAAACTTGGGATTCTGCCCTTTGTTGCCACACTTGCCATGATGTCACTGACCCAGGGGCTGTCGCTGATGATTGGCGGAGGTTCGATGATGTTGTTGGGAGGATCTCCTGTTTTACTGATTGGTCAGGGAAAGCTAGGCGGTGTGCTGCCGGTTTCCTTTCTCGTATTGTTGGGCGTGTGTGTGACAGCTGCGTTTTTGCTGTATCGGACCAGGCTGGGTGTGTATATCTATGCCATGGGCGGTAATGAAGATGCTGCACGCTATGCAGGAATCCGTATAGAACGCTATAAGATCATGACCTATGTAGCGGCAGGCATCTGCACAGGAATTGCTTCGTTGCTGACCGTATCCTATATTGCAATGGCGACGCCCAGCATTTATGGAACCACATTGACCGATGCGATTGCTGCTACCTGCATTGGCGGTACAAGTATGAGCGGCGGCCATGGTTCTGTTTCAGGAACGTTTGTCGGTGCAGTGATTATCGTGTTGATCAGCACAGCGCTTACCTATCTGAAAATTCCGGCTGAGATGCAGGATGTATTTAAAGGTGTGGTCATTTTACTGGCAGTGGCGTTTGACGCACTGCTCAATCGAAAAAAATAAAGGAGTGAAAAAGAGTATGAAACGGACAATGGTATTTTTCTTGACGGCAATTTTTCTGTTCAGTGTGCTCAGCGGCTGTTCTTCAAACAGTCAGAGCAGTCCCAATACGGAGCAGGCAGTTGAAGAAAGCGCGGATACTGCCGATTCGGAAAAGGATAACGTGGTGCTGGGCGTTGTGCTGATTGATATGACCAACCAGTTCTTTGTGGATATGATCGAAGGAGGCGACCGGGCAGCTGAGGATTATGGATGCGAGGTTATATGGAAAAGTGCAGATGGCAACTTTGACAGCCAGATTTCATTGATCGAAAGTTTTATTGAACAGGGAGTGGACTGCATACTGGTAGATCCGCTTGACAGTGAAGGCTTGCGGCCGGTAATTGAAAAAGCGTCAGAAGCCGGCATACCGACCATTACCATGGCAGGTCAGGTGGATATTGACACGAACTATTCCACCGTTTATAACGATCAGGAAAATACCCGTATCATCGCAGAGATGACTGCAAAACTGGTCGGTGAAGAGGGGAAGACCGCTTTGCTGTATGGAAACAAGGGAAATCTGGTTTCGGACCTCAGGCAGGCTGGTTATTATGAAGGAATGGACAAGTATCCAAACATCACGGTCATAGAGCAGCCTACGAATTGGGATGCACCAACTGGCATGAAGGTGACCCAGGACCTGCTGGCAGCGAATCCTGATTTGAAAGCAATCCACTGTGTATCCGGGCCGGTTACGCTGGCAGTCTATCAGGCGGTAAAAACAGCAGGTCGTGAAGACATCCTGATCACAAGCTATGACGGAAATGCAGATGAGCTGGCGGCAGTTGCAGACGGCCAGTTTTACAGCACGATACTGACGGGTGCGAAGAAGACAGGCTATTGGAATGTTCAGATTGCACTTCAATTAGCAAATGGCGCACGTCCAGAGGACCATATTTTCAATATGGATACACATTTGGTTATGACACAGGAAAACATAGACGGGTTTTCTGAACTGGGTATTGAAAACACGGAAAGCATAAGTCTGATTACGCCGGATGAGGCAATGGAGCGCGTAGAGAACTACCAGAAAGAACTGTATGTTTCAGACCTGCTTGACTGAGCCAGAAAACGCTGTTGGATTGGTCAGGAGATAAGTTGATGGAAAAAACGAAAAACAGTCATATCCTGTGGCTGAACGATGATAATTTGCGGTATTTGACCATTGCTGCGATTACGGCGATGCTGTTTGTATGGTTCTCCATTGTATCTGCCGGTTTCTTTAGTCTGAATACGGTTATGAATATTCTGCGGCAAGCGGCATCGACTGCTCTGGCTGCGATTGCCATGACGATGGTGATGCTGACAGGCGGCATTGATTTGTCTGTTGGATCTGTCATTGCGTTTTCAGGAGCGGCGGGTGCGCTGGTTATGCAGGAGATGGGGCAGACAGCCCCGTTTCCTGCCGGTGTGGCGGGATTTGCCGTGACCATTGGTGCAGCGGTGGCTTTTGGAATGCTCAATGGCATATCCATCGGATATTTGAAAATGGCTCCTTTTATCGTTACCCTTGCCACCATGTCGCTTGCACGTGGGCTGACACTGACTTTGACGGCCTCTTCTCGGGTGATGATCCATAATTCCTGGTACAATTTTGCCGGACAGGCGGAATTGCCGGGGGGAATTCCTGCTTCGACCATACTGGTAGCCGCAGCTTATGTGGCGGCATTTCTGCTGCTGCACCATATGACTTTTGGCCGCCGAACCTATGCAGTGGGAGACAATGCTGATGCAGCGAAAGCTTCCGGAATTCGGGTGGAACGGCATATACTGCTGGTCTATGTGGTTGCTGGCGTGTTTGTTGGTCTTGCAACGATTGTAATTGCGGGCCGTGCGCGTTCGGCGCAGCCAATGGCGGCAGTCGGTATGGAGTTCGACGTGATCACTGCGGTGGTGATTGGAGGCACCAGTCTGATGGGTGGGCAGGGAAACTTAAAAGGAACACTGCTGGGTGTCTGCCTGACGTCTGTGATTTTTACCGGGTTGAGTATGCTGGATGTTTCTACTTATGTCAACTATATGGTGAAAGGTTCTCTGGTGCTTCTGGCTGTATTGAGCAATCGTATGATATCCGGTGGCATGGAACGGCATGCGGTTCGAAATATGGCGAAGAAAAGCGGTCGTATGGTAGCTGCACGGACACCGGAGAAATTTGCGGCATTGGCGGATGGTCCTCAATTGCTGGAACTTAAAGATATTGTAAAGGCATTTCCCGGTGTACGTGCACTGGACGGTGTAAGCCTGAAAATCCGACGCGGAACCGTACATGCTCTTTGCGGAGAAAACGGTGCCGGGAAATCCACCCTGATGAAGATCCTGTCGGGCATCTATCAGATGGATGAAGGGGAAATTTTGATTGACGGGAGGCCGGTGGAAATCCGTTCACCGGCAGATGCAGAGCATCTGGGAATTGCAGTTATTCACCAGGAGCTTGCAAATATTCCGGAACTGAGTGTCAGTCAGAATGTAAATCTTGGAAAAGAATTGATGCGAGGCGGCTGGATGCTGGACGTGAAGGCGATGCATGAGAGAACCTGCAGACTGCTGGAACGGTTTGGACTGCAATTAGATGTTGGCCGGAAGATGGAGACTTTGACCGTGGGACAGCAGCAGATGATCGAATGCGTGAAAGCATTCGGCACTGACGCATGGGTTGTCATAATGGACGAGCCCACGTCTGCAATTACCGAAGCAGATAAGAATTACCTTTTTCAGATTATTCAGGAATTGAAAGAAAACGGGGTTGCAGTGGTTTATATTTCTCACCGAATGTCAGAGATCTTTGAGATTGCGGATGAGATTACCGTTTTGCGGGATGGCAGACAGGTGGTCAGCGGGAAAACCGGTGAATTTGACGAAGACGCAGTGATCCGGCATATGGTTGGCCGCCAGCTGAATGATATTTTTACAAGAAAACGTTGTCCTTGCGGCAAAGAAGTTTTACGGGTTGAAAATCTGTACAGAAAAGGGGCGTTTGAACCGATCAGTTTTTCCGTACACAGTGGAGAAGTGCTGGGGTTCAGCGGACTTATGGGTGCAGGCCGGACGGAGATTATGCGTTGTCTGGCCGGGCTTGATAAACCGGATGGAGGTGTTATCTGTCTGGATGGCGAAAAGCTTCAGATCCGATGTGTGATGGATGCAGTCCGTGCGGGAGTTGTGATGGTATCCGAGGATCGCAGGAGGGAAGGAATTATTCCTCATCTTTCTGTTCGCGAAAATACAACACTGGCGGCATTGCCCTGGATCAGCCATATGGGGTGGATTGACAAAAAACAGGACAATATAATTACGAAGGAATATATGGAGGTACTGCGCATCAAAGCGGCTTCCCCCGAACAGAAGATTGCCAATCTCAGTGGCGGAAACCAGCAGAAAGTGTGTCTTGCCAAATGGCTGAACCGACATCCACGGGTGATTATCCTTGATGAGCCGACCAGGGGCATTGATGTAGGAGCGAAAGCGGAGATCCACAAGCTGATTGATCAGCTGGTCCGTGACGGCGTCGCTGTGATCATGATATCATCAGAATTGCCGGAAATTCTGGGAGTTTCTGATCGTATTATGGTACTGCATGAAGGGCATTTGATCAGGGAGTATGCAGCCGGCGACGGGCTGACGCAGGAAGATATTATGCGAAGTGCGGCCGGAGGATGAACATAAAAACAGAGAACAAAACACGTATCTTAAAGTGTGGTTCTCTGTTTTTTCTATTAATATTTTTCAGGTTTAGGTTCTTCCATCTGAAAAGTACCTGTAGTATAATAGAGCTAATCAGTTGTATGACAGGAGGATTGGAAATGGGCTGTTTGGCTGTGTTGTTTGCTTTGGATGACCGGGATGTGGAAAAATTACGGAACGTAAAAAGAGAAGATCGCGGGGGCTATATGCATGAAGAAATCGAAGAGTTGTTTTTCGAGCGATATCCGGAATACCTGTGTGAACTGGACAAGTCCTGGGACGCCATGCACCGGATGCTGACGGATGGAAATCTGGATTTTGAAAATAAATTTCCGCCTTTGTGCAATGTGATTTTTGGCGGTGAGTTTCTGTACGGACTGATGCGAAAGCCTTCGGGAGAAGTGGTCATTCCGGACGGAGAAGAGGATGAATATATGATCCTGAAGACACCAAAGGAGGTGGCAGAGATCGCAGAGGTGCTTCCGGCAAGAACCAAAGAGGAATGCCGGAAATGTTATGACCAGATTGAGGAAGCGGATTACGGGATGGAACCAGATGAGGAAGATTTCGAATATACGTGGGAATACCTTCAGTACAGTCTGGATTTTTGGAAGAAGGCGGCAGAGGAGAAAAGATATGTGCTCTTTACCGTTGACCGGTGAAAGGGGCTTCCAAAGAGGTAACAAAGCCGTGTGGTCTTTGGCCCGCCGAAGGTAAGGCGTGAAAAACAGTTGTAAAAGAGAAAGGGGCAGGAAAAGTATATGGATTTGACAAAATTTTGTTGGACAAGGGAACCGGAAAGCTGCGTGGTTCTGGAGGACAGGGTGGAGATCGTCACAAAGGCGCATACAGACCTGTGGCAGAGGACATATTATCATTTTCAGAATGACAATGCGCCGGTGTTTCAGATGGAGACTGAGGAGGAATATTTCAGTTTTGTGGTGAAGACAGAGTTTGAGGAGAGTCACCATCGGTTTGACCAGTGCGGGATTGTAATGTACCTGGACAGTGAGAACTGGCTGAAAGGGTCCATCGAATATGAAAATGAAGAATATCAGCATCTGGGCAGTGTGGTGACGAATCATGGGTATTCCGACTGGGCGACCACACAGATCGATGCCGGTGTAAAATCTATGTGGTATCGGTTCAGCCGGAGGCAGGATGATTACTGCATCGAATGTTCCGTGGATGGGGTCCGGTTTCAGCAGATGCGCATCTGCCATATGCAGGAAGGAAAGGGAACCATCTGCTTTGGCATCTATGCCTGTTCGCCGGAGGATTCGTCCTTCAAAGCCGTATTTTCCCATATGCAGATGACAGAATGTCAGTGGAAAGCCCATGATGGGCAGCAGCCGGACGGATGTTAGTTGACATCAGGTGATTTGGAGAGCATCTCTTTTTGAGGGGATGCTTTCTTTTTTTCCTTTTTTATCTGACCAAATGTCTGCCGGGGCAGTCTAATGAATAGCAGAAAGGAGGGAACGTTTTGATGGAAGAGAAAATGGGACTGATCAGAAAAGCCAGGCAGCATGACAGCAGCGCGTTTTCAGAGCTGATGCAGCAGTATGGCCCGAGTATGTATAAAGTGGCCAAAGCAATTTTAAAAAATGACGAAGATGCGGCAGATGCCATGCAGGAAACGGCGCTGAGCTGCTGGGAAAAGATTGGTACCTTGAAAAAAGAACAATATTTTAAGACCTGGCTGATCCGGATTTTGATCAATCACTGCAATACCATCTATAAGAAGAGGAGCAGGTATGTGCTGGATCAGCTGCTGCCGGAGTCTGCAGTGTGGGAAGACGCTTATGCCAATGTGGAGTGGATGGAGCTTTTGCGGTGTCTGAAGGAGAAGTATCGCAAGGTGATCGTACTCTACTATGTGGAAGGATTTCGGATTCGGGAGATCGCGGATCTTCTGGGAATCAGCGAAAGTGCGGTGAAGGAACGTCTGTCAACGGCAAGAAAGAACATGGAGCGCTATTATGCCAGGGGAAAGGGGGAAGTTATCTGTGAAAAGATATGAGGATTTTACAAAAGGACTGCAGGAAGAAGTAGCGGTTCCGGAAAAGGTATGGGAGCGGTATTTGGATACACTGGATCACATTGAGACTTTGGCGGAAGAACGAAAAGGAGCGGATGTTATGGGCAGAAAAAGAACAAAAAGAACCTGGGTGAGGGCAGCAGCGGCGGCAGGAGTGCTGATGGCAGGCACAGCTGTATTTGCCTGCGTGGACCCGGTGGCGGCATCGGAGCTTCCAATCATCGGGCGGGTGTTTGAACGGATTGCAGAGAATGCCACCTACTCCGGCGATTACAGCGGAAAAACGGTTCTGCAGGAGAACAACGGGCAGAGTACAGAAGAGGAAAGGGGAGTGGCTGCAAAGCCGGAGGGGATTTATACAGTTTCGGACAATGGGATTACGATCAGTGCTTCCGAAGTGTACAGCGATGGATATTCTGTCTATCTGGCTGTGGAGGTTGTGTCGGAAGAAGGCGGATTTTCCGGTATTCCTGCTTACTATACCAGACGTTTTGAAGAGAAGACCAGCCAGATGATCCGGGCAGAGGGTGTCTGGAAGACCGGTGAGGAAGGCGAAGCAGTTTCCTTATACAACCATTCTTTTGAAGGATCTGTGGTGGATGATCATACCTTCATCGGCATGATGAAACTGGACCAGATTGCCTGCGATTCAGCAGAAAACATGCTGAATCTGGAGTTGACGGAGATCCGGTATGAACGCGGGGAAGCATTTGAAAGTGAAGGATCAGATCCGGAGCAACGCATCCAGGGGGCGTGGATGCTGCAGATTCCCTTTACCGCTGACACCGAAAAGAGCAGGGAGATTGTGGTTGATAAGACCGGCGAGGATGGACTTTGCATCCAGAAGGTGTTTGTATCGCCTTATCAGGTGATTGTATTTACAGATACACCGTATACCACCTGGTCTGCAGATACGTATACAGAAGCAGATTTTGAGGCACAGTGGGGAGAAAAGAACGAAGAGATTCTCGCAAAAGGCGGCCAGCCGGTGACTTATGAAGAGATGCTTGCGAAGGAACGCTATGAAAATTTTGAGCTGGCTGTCTATAACCAGGACGGAGAGGCGCTGGCAATGCAGTATGGAGATCCCCAAAAGACCGTGTTTGCCGTACAAGGACTCGAACTGACCAAACTGCATATCTACGCTGCGGATGATTCGGATGCGTTTGGGCTGATCAAAGCGGAGAATGAGCAGGAAGCACGGGACATGTCCGTGTTGGATGCGGAAGTGGAATGGTAGAATCATAACTGCTCACAGGAATGGAAATCTGATTGCAGCTGCGGGCCTTTTCTGCTATGATTGTATCAGAAAAATGGCGTGAGTTGTCCAAAAGATGCTGTGGCGCCGTGCGCTGGAAATGTGCAGCGAAGCAGGAGGAGCATATGAGAAGGAAAGACAGAGAAATTACGGATTTTCATGAGTTGCTGGCGGTTATAAAGAAGTGTGATGTGTGCAGAATTGCGTTGCATGATGCGGATGTTCCGTACATCGTCCCGCTGAATTTCGGACTGGATGTGCAAAAGGAACAGGTTTTCTTTTATTTTCACTCAGCCATGGAAGGGAAAAAGCTGGATCTGATTGCCAGGGATAACCGGGCGGCTTTTGAGATGGACTGCGGTCACAGTCTGGCTCTTTATGAGGAACAGATGAATTGTACCATGTCATATGAATGTGTTATGGGACGCGGGATCATAGAGTTTGTCCCGGAGGAAGAAAAGTATGCAGCACTGAAAATTCTAATGAGACAGTATCATGCAGAGGATTTTGCCTTTAACAAGGATATGATGAAGGTCACCGCGGTTCTGAAGATGACCGTCACGGAACTGACAGGGAAGAGAAGGATTTTGAAACATTAATAACAAGGAGTACGCCATGACGGACAGGATTTATGAATACGAGACCACCATCTGCGATGCGGACGGGACAGGGGGCGCTTATGTGGCTTTTCCTTATGATGTCCGAAAGGAATTCGGCCGGGGCCGGGCAAAGGTACATGTTACGTTTGACGGAGTCCCTTATGACGGAAGCGTTGTCAATATGGGGGTCAAAAATGCAGATGGAAGCATTTGCTATGTGATCGGTATCCGAAAGGATATCCGTGCCCGAATCGGGAAGCAGCCGGGAGATCTGGTCCGTGTGACCGTCCAGGAGCGGGAAAAAGGGTAAATTCTTCAGCATCGTGTCATTTAGTTAAGGCACTGATTTGTTGATTTCTTTTCAGGCAGAGATATTGTAATTCCTATCTCTGCCTGAGTTTGATTTTTAAGGAAGATTTGTCTGTGTTCAAGCAACACAAAAAGACAGATTGTCATCTTGTCAATATTCAACTGCTGCAAAAAATATTTGACTGGGAAGTCACCTTTTGACATCTTTGTGCGTGTTATAAGTGAAGAGGAGGTGAGAGATATGAACTTGGAGGAAGCGGTAAGGACATACAGCGATATGCTCTATAAGATTTGTATTGTAATGCTGTGCAATGAGCAGGATGCCCAGGATGTGATTCAGCAAACATTTTGCAGATACCTGGAAAAGGCGCCGGTTTTCACGGATGCAGAACACGAAAAAGCATGGCTTATCAGAGTAGCAGCAAATCACTGTAAAGATGTGCTGAGATTTAGATTCCGTCACCCGCAGGTTCCCATCGATTTGCTTGCAGAAAGTCTGGTCATGGAACAGGAACAGCAGGAGACACTGACAGAGCTTTTCGAGCTGCCTGTTAGGCAGAGGACAGTTATTTATCTTTACTATGTGGAAGGATATCATATGAAGGAAATTGCTGCTATACTTGGTATCTCAGTACAGGCAGTCAAAAAGAGGATGCAGCGGGGAAGGGAACAGCTGCGGGTAGTTTGGAAGGAGGAATGTTGCAGATGAACAGACTGAAATTAAAAGAAACTATGGACCAGATACATATGAAAGAAGAGATGCAAAAGGAAATAATCATGAAAGTAAAAAGGCAGACGGATCGCAGAGCATTTGGAAGGAAAAGATTACATCAGGCAGCTGCGGCAATTGCCGCTTTTGTATTGATCGCAGGAGCAGTTATCCCTAGTCAGGCGGGGCTCTGGTCTTTTGTAAAAGATCGTTTGGAGAATATGCCTAAGCAGAAGCTGGAAGCAATTAATCAGATGGTGCAGGACCAGAACAATGCAGAGGCAGATCGTTTTTCCAGAGAATATTCAGAAGAGGAGATAAAACGCATGCAGCAGCTGCAGGAAGCCTATCAGAACGGAAGATTTCCGCAGCAGACGATCACTTTTACAGACCGTGTTGGACAGATACCAGATGATTTGCTCAGATACGATCCAGATACTGGTTTTCTTTACCTTCCTGACCGTACGCTGACGGATGAAGAGCTGCTGCAGATCATAGATTTTAATTATACGAGGGATTATGCTGTTTCTCAGGGGACAGCCGCGCAGGAAGCGAGAAAGGAATGGGAGGAGAAACAAGAAGGTCTGAAAGCAAAGGTGCAGAAAGAAGGCTGGATTACCGAAAAAGAAGCGCTGCAGGAGGCAGAAGTATATTTGCAGACGGAGTTTGGTCTGTCGGCAGAAGGGATGATAGCAGATGTATTTTTGGATGAGCCAAAGACGGGACTTTTCATTTATCATGTGAGTTATCAGACAGAGGATGATAGTTCTATTTATGCCTATGGCATCGATCTGAATGCAGAAGACGGAAGCCTTGTGGATACCAGTGATGCGTCCATTCGAAAGGACCGGAAAACTTCTTAAATTCACTGCTTGACTTGGCGGACAGATTGCCGATGCGGGGCGTTTCCTCAAGTTAGCAGACAGGTATTTCGATTTACACCGCCTAAAGAGAAGGTCTCCTTTTTGGGCGGCATCACCTGGGATTTAATTTCCCTATAAAATAAAAACCTTTTGACGAATGTCCGTTCATGGTGGTAAAAGTCAGGTGTTGGTATTCCAGACGGAAAAAATCTTTCAGAAGCTGCAGGATCCACCCTTCCTCATGGTGCCTGCAGACGGCGCCTTCGGGCAGTTCAAATACGCCGTAGGTTCCATAGATATCCTGGAACGTTTCATAGCGGGACAGATTCCGTGCATCTGTATTCAGAAGAAAATCGTTTACATACAGAATTCCATGGGGTTTCAGCACTCTTCGAATCTCTTTTAACAGTCGTTTTTGTTCTTCGTCGGTCCAGATACAGGTCAAAACTGCAAAAAGGATGACGGCGTCAACACTTGCGTCCGGACATTCGATCCGGGCGTCTTTCATGACCTGCAGGTCCAGATATGGAAACTGCCGCTTTCCCCGCATAATCATGCCTTCCGAAAAATCCATGCCGGTCAGTCTTCGGTAGCCGTTCTGGTAAAGTTCCTGCAGGGTCCGTCCGTACCCGCAGCCCACATCAAGGATCTTGCATTCCTTTGTTACATATTTGGAAAACGCTGCTGCCTGAAACGGGGTGGTAAACTCTTTCTTTTCCGCCGCGCAGTTCCAGTATTCTTTCTGTTTCATCGTTTGGTGACCTCCTTTTCTTGTAGGATACCGGATTTTGTGATAACCTGTTATGAGAAATCTCATACTGTCGAAAAGGAGTACCTCTATGACTGTGATACACGAAGACGGATTATTGGATACAGCGGGCCATGCATTTTTGCTGCCGGAGTATTTTAGCTTTGATATCCGTCCCTATACTTCCGTCGTAAGATTTGACAGCGCAGAGCATATTCTGCACGAAGGAGAAATTCCGGCTTTTCTATATTATTTGGTGGACGGGCGGGCGAAGCTTTTCCTTTCGCACGAAAACGGACGCGTTTCTCTGATCAATTTTTTAAACGCACCCTGCCTGATCGGAGAGATGGAGCTGCTCGGTGCGCAGAAGACGGCCAATGGAGTGACAGCAGTTACGCCTTGCTGAATTTATCCTGATGACTTCCTGTCATGGGATGTACCGGGAAAAGCACACAGAGGCGGCTGAATTTCTGGGGGTGACTTACCGGCACCTGCTCTATGTGCTGGCTGATTTTACAGAACAAGGACTGCTGAAAAAGACGGCGCAGGGGTATTCTGTCCGGGATGTGGACGCTCTTTGCAAAATGGCAAATGGCATATTGACAGGTTCCTCGGAATAAAGTATATTAGAATTAACTTAAATACTTTATAATAATTGGAGGAAATATGGCAAAATCAAAGAAATACGCCCGGATCGGCCGGGAGTGTGTGGCGTGCGGCAGCTGTCTGAAGGTCTGTCCCAAAGGGGCGGTCCGCATCGTGTCGGGCGTGACCGCCCGGGTGGATCAAGAGATCTGTATTGGCTGCGGAAAATGTTCCAGGATCTGTCCGGCAGATGTGATTATGATGGTAGAACGGGGGGCGGAAAAATGAAACGGAAATGGTATGATTATCTCTGGATTGGGGAACTTGCCTACTGGATACTGGGATTTTGCAACATTCTGTTTGCCTGGCTGGGGATGCTCTTTTTCTGTATCCCGCTTTTTCTTGCGATATTTGGCGGAAACAAGGCCTACTGCAACCGCTACTGCGGCCGGGGACAGCTTCTGGGGCTTGTGGGCAGAAAACTGTCCCGGAACGTACCACCGCCAAAGTTCTTAAGGAGTTCCTGGTTTCGTTACGGTTTTCTGACTTTTTTCATGGTCATGTTCGGTCTGATGCTGCGCAGTACCTGGATGGTGTTTACCGGAGCGCCTCTTCGCCAGACGATAACGCTTTTGTGGGTGTTTAAGCTCCCCTGGCAGTGGGCGGATGTCTCCATGGCGGCGCCCTGGATGGCACAGTTTGCCTTTGGGTTTTTCAGCGTCATGATGACTTCCACCATACTGGGATTTTTGACTATGGTTTTGTTTCGGCCCCGTTCCTGGTGCGTATATTGTCCCATGGGGACCATGACCCAGGGAATCTGCAGGCTCAGGCAGAGGAAGGAGGATACGGAAGATGGAAGAGAAGGCAAAGAAGATCGCGGAACTGCTTAAACTTTTGGCCAACGAGCACCGCCTGCTGATTTTGTGCGCGCTGATGAAGGGGCCGCTGACCGTGGGAGAGATCCATTCGTTTACGCCCAACATCACCGCATCTGCCCTGTCCCAGCACCTGAACCAGCTTCGCATGGCCGGGATCCTGGAATCTAAGAAGCAGGGGATGAATGTCATCTACCGGATCCGGGATCAGCGGGTGATGTCACTTTTGGGGGCGGTGAAAGAGTGTTACTGTGAGGAGTGAAAGGATGGGAAGTTTGATGCATGGAAATCAGCGAAAATATCAGAGCAATCCACGATGGACATGAAAGACGGGAGTCGTGTGTTCTGAAAAAGGGCAATTCCTGTTAAGACAGCGGCCACAGGAAATGGTATCATACTGGCAGACAGCAGAAGCCTGAAACAGGGCTGAAGCAGAATTTTCAGGAAAAAGGAGTGATTCTTTATGGCCAGCGGATCTGTGACCGGCAAAATTCTTTCTTATATCGAGGCCAATCCGAATCAGAACCTGACGTTGGAGAGACTGGCGGAGGAACTGCATTATTCGAAATATTATATGGCGCGGACCTTTAAAAAGGATACCGGCATGACACTGTGCAAATATATCCAGGGCAGGCGACTGGAGGCTGCCGCCAGAGAACTGGCAGAAACGAAGCGTCCGGTGGTTGAGATCGCACTGGAGGCTGGCTACGGCTCCCAGCAGGCATTTACCAGGGCTTTTCGCCGGGAATACGGATGTACGCCATGGAAATATCGAAGAGTCGGAGTCTTTTCTGCGAAATATGGCCAGTTCTCACTGCGCATGAACAGGCAGAAGCCGGCGGCATTTGCTGCCTATGAAAGAAGCAGGATGGCGGCATGAGTTATATTCCTTATGTAATCCGCCGGACCGGGCGGGGAGAACAGAGCTTTGACATTTACTCCCGGCTTCTTTCAGACCGGATCGTCTTTCTGGGCGAAGAAGTCAGCGATGCTTCCGCCGGGGTGATCATCGCTCAGATGCTGTTTCTGGAAGCGGAAGATCCGCAAAAAGACATTCAGCTTTATATCAACAGCCCGGGAGGCTCTGTGTCTGCGGGGTTTGCCATCTATGATACTATGCGTTATATAAAATGTGACGTATCAACCATCTGCATAGGACTGGCGGCCAGTTTTGGCGCTTTTCTCCTGGCAGGAGGCACAAAAGGCAAGCGAATGGCCCTTCCCAACGCGGAGATTATGATCCATCAGCCGGCCATTCACGGGGACGGCATCCGGGGACAGGCGTCGGATATCCGGATTTTGTCAGAGCATATGCTGAAAATCAGAGAACAGCTGAACCGGATCCTGGCGGAGAATACGGGCAGGACGACGGCAGAAATCATGGCAGCCACAGAGCGGGATCATTATATGAGCGCAGAAGAGGCGCTGGATTTCGGGCTGATTGATTCCATATTAAGAGCGGATGGCAGGTAGATGTTCGGATTACGCTTTACGGAAGTCCTATTTTATTTCTCACACCCGGGCCAGGATATTAAAAGATCTGATGGAAGAGAAAGACGGGAGGGAAATTTTTATGCGGAGGAAATATTATGATATCGGCCTGAATCTGTTCTGCCGGCAGTTTCGGGAGCCGGAGAAGGTGATCAGGGAGGCAAAGGACCATGGGGTGTGCTGCATTCTGACCGGAACCGATCCCAAAGAAAACCAGAAAATTCATACCTTTGTAAAGACGCAGGAAGCTTACGGTACGGCGGGGATCCATCCTCACAACGCGGACCGGGCAAGGCAGGAAGATTTTCGAATGATCGAGCAGATCATAGAGGAGAATAAACGCATCGTTGCGGTGGGAGAATGCGGTCTGGATTATGACCGGATGTTTTCCACGAAGGAAAACCAGATCCGGTGTCTGGAAAAGCATATTGTTCTGGCGGAAAAGCTGGATAAACCGCTGTTTCTTCATGAACGCAGCGCTTCGGAAGATTTTGTCAAAAGATTTCGGAAGCATCCGAAGATCTGTGAAAAATCGGTTGTGCACTGCTTTACCGGTGACAAAGAAACGCTGGAACAGTATCTTTCCATGGGATTTTCCATCGGAATCACGGGCTGGATCTGTGACGACAAAAGAGCAGGAAAGTTAAGAGAAGCGGTACAGAAGATCCCGCTGGACCGGATTCTTGTGGAGACGGATGCGCCTTATCTGACGCCTAAGAATGTGCCGGGACTTGCAAGAACAAATGTTCCTCAGAACATTGTATATGTAGTTCGGGAGCTGGCGAAGTATATGAACGTCTCAGAGGAAGTGCTGATGGAGCATGCAAAGGAGAATACGCAGAGAATCTTCCGGATTGAAGGATCCTTTTGAGATAGCCGGGTGCATGCGGCTTTTGCAGGAACAGATGTGAAAGCTTACACCAGGACCATGCTGAATGTACGGAAGGAGCAGGGATGGGAATTTGATCCGTGGAGGGAAAAATCAGGCAATCACAGGGGGCGGTTTTGCATTTCTTATAACAGCCCCTGTGACTGCTTTTTATTGTTTTCAGGCCTGATCCATCCCACAGGCTGTTGCAGATTCGATCAGAGCACGGTCATTTTCCACAGCGTCATAGAACCGGTAGCCGCCGGAGAAGTTCCAGGCGTCGTATCCGTTTCCTGCAAGGATCCGCACGGCAATATAACTGCGCAGCCCGCTCTGGCACATGACATAGACCGGCTGATCCGGTTTGAGCTCATGGAGCCGTTCCCGGAGATCGTCCACTGGAATGTTGATAAAACCATCCACATGTCCGTGTTCATACTCTTTCTTTGTGCGTACATCCAGAAGCGTGACATCTTCCCTTGCAGAAAGTTCTTTCAGATCTTCCAGATGGAACTGTTTCAGCAGGTTCTCTGCTATGTTTTCGGTCATAAATCCGGCCATATTTACCGGGTCTTTGGCGGAGGAATAGGGCGGGGCATAGGCCAGGTCCAGATCTTTGAGATCCGGGGCCTTCATTCCGGCATGGATCGCTGTGGCAAGTACATCAATCCGCTTGTCTACGCCGTCATATCCGACGATCTGAGCGCCCAGCAGACGGAAGGTTTCTTTTTCAAACACTACTTTCATCGTCATAAGCTTTCCGCCCGGATAATAGCCGGCGTGATTCATAGGAGAGAGAATCACCTTGTCAACATCCAGTCCGGCTTTTTTGGCATTGGTCTCATTGATGCCGGTGACGGCGGCGGTCATGTCAAAGACTTTGATGACGGAGCTTCCTAAAGAACCAGGATACCGGCTGTCCCCGCCGCACAGATTATCCGCCGCGATCCGGCCCTGTCGGTTGGCGGGACCGGCGAGAGAGATCAGCGCGTCCTGCCCGGTGACCGAGTGACGGACCTGCACAGCGTCTCCCACAGCATAGATATTCGGTATGGATGTTTCCATCCGGTCATTGACCAGGATGCTGCCCTTGATGCCCAGTTTCAGTCCGGCTTCTCGGGCAAGTCCCGTATCCGGTGTGACACCGATGGCCAGTACGACCAAATCTGCCCGGAGCGGATCTTCTCCTTTGAGCAGAATGCGAACACCAGTTCTATCCTGTTCAAAGCCTTCCACCGTATGGCCCAGTGCCAGTTTTACGCCGTGCCTGCGCATCTCGTTGTGAATGAAAGCGGCCATATCCGGGTCAAAGGGGTTCATCAGCTGCCTGGGACGCTGCACGATGGTGACCTCCATGCCCAGCTCCCGGAGATTCTCGGCCAGTTCCAGTCCGATGAAACCGCCGCCTGCCAGCACGGCAGACTTTGGATGGGT
>OFFY01000388.1_pt1 | contig 45446 bp, 41 predicted proteins | sample 1521481 | NCBI WGS metagenome assembly OFFY01 (sample SAMEA3504117, study PRJEB24116) | mouse gut metagenome | biome: mouse gut; feature: mouse-associated habitat; material: faeces | place: Denmark | collected 2011
AAACCGCCTAAATATAGGCGTGGCAGGAGAAAATCTATGCTCCTGCCGATACATATCTATTTTTATCCCTATCTGGTTTAACCCATGATTGGTAAAATAAGAAAATGGAAACTATCAGATGCAAAAGATTTGGCAATGGCTCTCTCCAACAGAAAGATACAAGATAATCTTCGGGACGGAATGCCTTATCCCTATACAGAGCAGGACGGAATAGATTATATTTCTTCTATGATTTCCGCAGATGAAAATGAAACTTTTGCTTTTGCTATTACAGTAGATGACAAGGCGGTGGGATGCATTGGCGTTTTTCGACAGGACAATATTCATAGGCAGACTGCCGAGTTGGGATACTATATTGCCGAGAAATACTGGGGTAAAGGTTTAATGACTGAAGCGGTAACGCAAATGTGTGAATATGTTTTTGAAAAGAGTGATATTATCCGTATTTACGCAGAGCCATTTGCATACAATGCAGCGTCTTGTAGAGTGCTTGAAAAAGTGGGATTCCAGTATGAGGGTACATTGAGAAGCAATGCTGTAAAAAACGGTAAAGTTATCGACATGAAGATGTATTCTTTACTGAGAACGGAAATATAGCTTCACGTTTATAGTGTAGTGATGGTAGCGGAAAATTGTTCTTCCTTATTGATTATATATACATGGTGCTAGCACCATGTATTAAGGATAGATAAGGAGAAAAGAGGTATCGTCGTGTTACGCATTAGACGTTATGAGAGCTTTATTTTGCGTGAACTTACAACTATAAAATGAACGTAGGAGATATTCTGTACTTTTATCATTGAAAACGGCTTTTAATCCGTAACATTTCAAAAATAGGTTGCCAAATTACCGGGATTTGCTATAATAAATGCGTGGCAACATTTTGGCAACAGAAAATCAGCAAGCCATAATAAATGATGTAATTGATGTAAAAATGGGCGTGTATTCGCATAAAACCTAAACAAATACAGTTAATAATAACAAAGAACACGCCGAGTTCGAGTGATGAAAAAGTTTACACAGATTATTTTATATGGCAGGTAGTCTATGAGATTGCCTGCTATATTTACAATCTGTCATTTTTAGGGAAATTAGCGTAGTGGATTGTTGCCAGTGTAACTATGTATTTTTATGGATGATTGTAGAAAAGATAATAAAAAATAAGCAAATATATAGCAAAATGCTTTACAAATAATGCAATATGTGATATGTTGGTAATATGAAAAAGGAAGAGGTGATATATAATGGCTCAAATTAGTTTGCGCATAGAGGATGACGTAAAGAAAAACGCAGAGCAGGTTTGCGCTGATATTGGAATGTCTTTATCTACAGCTATAAATATTTATCTCAAAAAACTAGGACGAGAAAAAAGGATACCGTTTGAAGTATCTGTTGATCCGTTTTATTCGCAGGAGAATATGACCAGACTTAGGGAATCTGTAGCGCAAATGGAAGCGACGGGTGGTACGATACATGAGGTGAATTTTGATGATTAAGTCATGGTCAGATGCGGCGTGGGAAGATTTTGAATACTGGACAAAGCAGGATAAAAAGACGTTGAGGCGTATCCTTCAGCTATTGAAGGATATTGACCGAAATGGATACGAGGGAATAGGAAAGCCAGAGAGATTAAGCGGTGATTTGGCATCCTATTGGAGCCGACGAATAGATGATGCAAACCGTATTGTTTATCGAATAGAAGATAATGTTATAAAGATTGTTCAATGTGGGTCTCGTTACAGAGACAAGTAAAGATGGCAAAATTTGACAACTGCAGGTAACCGGAAAAAGTAAAATTTAAGGAGTCCGAGCCGGAACGGATTATGGGATTGCGGCAATTAGTGACATGTAAAGAAACTGTTGTCAATATCATTGTAATAGCATAAGGGGAAGTACATGGAAATACAAGAACTTAGAGATAAGGCTTCAGAGTTAAAGAGAGAAAAGCAATCCTTTTTAAATGATACTTTTTTCTGGGTAAAGTTGGCAAGAGAGGCCGTTGAAGCATTGCCGGATACAAAATTTGAGTTTGAAGTTCCTAAAGCTGGAGCAACAGGAAAAATGAGAACTGTGGCACGAAACGATGGGCAAAGAATTAAAAACAGAATAGTAAGCAGGGATATATATAATAGTGCATTTGTATCCTCTGTTGCGGCAGTAGAGGATTATTTGTCTAAAATTATGATGTGGATTCTTCTTTGTGATAATAAGCGTATTAAATGTACAATTGCAGGTGTTAATTTTTCTAAAGAAGTCGCAATTGTGGATTTAATTGATAAGGATAAAGATACTCTTATAAAAAATGTAATAGATCAACGTATAGAAGGATTGTTTTATGCCAGTCCACAAAAACAGATAGAATATTTTGACAAAGCATTAGGTATTATAGTTGATGATGATATTTGGGGTAAATGGGTTGAGATTAAGGCAAGAAGAGATTTGTGGGTACATAATGCAGGTATAGTTAATCAGGTATATATTGATAAGGTCAGGGAATATAAATTGTGTGATTTCGGAAACGAGGCCGTTATTGACGAGCAATACTTTAGTGATTGTGTGGCAAATTTAAAAACAATGATTGGGCGTATTGATAGAGATATTAGAAATATATATAAAGTATGATGGCAACATTTTGGCAACAGAAAATCAGCAAGACAGAATAAATGGTGTAATTGAAGTAAAAAAGGGACGTGTATTTGCATAAAATCTAAACAAATATAGTTAGGAACAACAAAGAACACGCCGAGTTCGAGTAACGGATAAAATCCCGGAAATGCTGATAAAATGGGCGTTTCCGGGATTGCTTTATGCCTGTTGGCTCTAAAATGGCTCTATTTATAAAAAGAGTGGCAATTGTTTAGGGGGAATATATGAAACGTGATGAGATAATTGAGAGTAATAAAACATATTGGAATGACCATGCTGATTTGTGGTTTGGAACAACGGCACTTCCGGTGTATGGGGTACGATTTCCAACAGAAGATGATTTACATTTATTCAGTGATGTTGCGGGAAAGAAAATGCTGGAGATATGCTGTGGCAGTGGACATTCATTGAAATATAATGCTGAAAAAGGTGCAGGGGAGTTATGGGGAGTTGATCTGTCCCAAAAGCAGCTTGATAATGCAGCAAAACTTTTAAGTGACAGTGGATATTCGGCAAAGTTATTGTGCTCAAAGATGGATTGATGATATTTCTTCCAGGGCAGGACATAGCAGGAATGAACTGATGGGGACTTTTTTGGCATATGCTTTGGATAAGTGCGTGGTGGAAGAAGAAAAGGATGGGTGAGTAAAGCATAAATTGCAAAAAGGGGAAATGTAAAGCGGATATGACAAAACATAAAGAAAATACTTTACAAATACCCAAAACGCGATATAATATATCTTATCGGAAGCCGCATTTGCTTTCTACAATATAAGTGAACGTAAAGGAGGTGCAATGTATGGCACAGACAAGCGTAAATTTCCGCATGGACGCAGAATTGAAAGAATCCGTAGAAGAAATCTGCCGGAAAATGGGAATGAACCTTACCACGGCAATCACCATTTTCTGTACGAAAGTGGCACAGGAAAGAAGAATCCCCTTTGAAATCACCGCAGACCCAGCCCCCTTTTACAGCGAAAGCAATATCCGCTATCTGGAAAAGAAAATGGAGGACTACAAGGCAGGGCGGCTGAAACTGGCGGAACATGAACTGATTGAGGAATAGGGGCTTATGCAGGTAAAACGGATACAATGGGATTTTGACGCATGGGAAGACTACTGCCAGTGGCAACAGACCAACGATTAAGCGGATAGTAAATTTAAGGTTGTCGATTAGAGTGGTAGGAAGTAATGAAGGATATTTTCTTTGTTAACATTCTATATCCATGGTGCTAGCACCATGGTTACTGAGTATAGCAGTGAAACTGTCTGACAAGGGGGTGTTGCGAAATAATGTACTTATTGCCTTTCTCCGCAAATGTTTTTGCTCCGTGCGAGGTCTGATACAGGACGATAACTGCACGGAGCGTTTTCTCCATTTTGATGGGAGTTTATCGTCCGCATTAGGCTTTGCGTTCCATGTAACTACAATAATGATTGTGTAAGGAGCAAAGCCATGAAAAATTTAATATCTCTGAAAGAATTACGCGGTTTTTTACTTTTATGGAGTTCGCAGACGGTCTCCGAATTAGGCACGGCTATGACCGGCTATGCGCTGATTATCTGGATTTATGAACAGAAGGGAACAGCGTCCAGTATAACACTTTTAACAATCTGTACTTTTTTACCGACAATTTTCTTTCGCTTTATAGCGGGAGCTTTGGCAGATCGTTGGAATAAAAAGCATATTATGCTGTGCGCTGACTTGATGGCTGCTTTTGGGACGATGGTTGTCCTTGTATTGTTTTCCTTTTCAGCCCTAATGGTATGGCATTTATATGTTATCAATGTATTGCTCAGCTTTATGAATGCTTTTCAAAATCCGGCTTCTTTTGTCGCAACCAGTCTGTTGGTGCCGAAAAAATATTATACCAGAGTGAGCGGCCTGCAGAGCTTTTCAGGTTCGGCGATTTCCATTCTGGCTCCTGCATTGGGCAGCTATCTGCTGGCCTTCGGAGGGATGACGTTGGTTCTGGTGTGTGACCTGGTAAGCTTTTCTGTCGCGTTTTTAATACTGCTGTTCTTCATTAAGATTCCGGAAACAGGACATTCGGAGGAGAAAACCAGGGAGCCATTTTTGAAGAGCTGTCTGGAGGGAATACATTATTTGTGGGAGCACTCGGCTCTTTTGCGGATTACTCTTTTCGTTGCTGTCATCAATTTTCTTGCCAAACTGGGCAATGACGGAATGATTTCCCCCTTTGTTTTGGGCAGAACCAATAACAATCAGCAGGTGCTTGGTATGGTTCAAAGTGCTGTGGCATTAGGGCTGCTTGCAGGAAGTATTATTATGGCCATGATGAAGCCTGCGAGGAACAAGGCGAAGGCAGTTTTTATAACCACTGCTTTCATTTTTGTGGGGAATGTAGTACAAAGTCTATCCTTTTTACCATTGGTTTGGTGTATTGCCGCCTTTGCGTCTTATATACCGGCAGTCATAATGAATGCTAATCTGACAGCAATCATGCGCGAACACATACCGCTTGAGATGCAGGGACGTGTCTTTTCCGCAAAGGATACTCTGCAAAACTGCACAATTCCGTTAGGGCTGTTTTTAGGCGGTGTATTGGCAGATCATGTCATAGAACCGTTTATGGCGACAGATTCGCCTGTGCAAAAGATACTTTCTCATTTTTTGGTTCGGGAAACGGGTCGGGGATAGCCGTTATGTTCTTTAGTGTAGGAATCCTTGGAATTGTTGTAAGTCTTTCGCGTTTGAGAAAGCCGGTTTACAGGGACTTAAATCAATAAGGGTTGATTTATTAATATGTTAAGCCGTTACCGCTGAAAGCGGTCTGCCGTCACTATTGTAGTGGCGGCTATTTCTTTTTCCCCGAAAGATCGTGTAGCACAATCAGAGTGAAAATGAATGATCCAATCTGAATCAGGTCAGAGTATGTAACACATATTGCATCACACATGTATATGGGGGTACACTGACTTCTGGCAATGCCCTACATTAAGTTGCAGGTACATATGGTACAAGGCATTTCCCATCCGGCTTTCTCCGGCTGCTGCACAGCTGTGTTCCGTCCACCGCCACCTGCCGGTATCCCCCTCGCATCCGGGACACCTGGAATAGTAAGGCAGTCATTTTTGGCAATCTTTCTTTCCACAAAGCCCACTTTTTCATAACATTGCTTCGCCAATGTGTTTTCACTGAAAACATTCAAACTGAATAGAGAACATATGACATTTTGCACAAATAAAGAGTTAGTCATCGCTAACGTGTTGGCTAGCCTGATGAAACTACATGGAAGAAAGAAAAGTGTGTTGACAAATCAGGAGGCACGGCGTATGATAATAGATGGTTAGCGAGTGCTAACTCATATTTTTAACAAAGAGTTAGCTGAAACTAATCAATGATCAGACGAACGAAATTGCTAAGAAGAGGAGTGATAAGAGATGCCGCTTACATTGGCAGAGGTCGGAGAAGAAAATATTATTAAAAAGATCGGAGGAAAGCAGGAGGTCAAGGCGCATTTGGAGACTCTTGGCTTCGTGGTGGGAGGCGCGGTTACGGTGGTGAGCGCCATTGGAGGAAATGTCATCGTGAATGTAAAGGAGGCAAGGATCGCAGTCAGCAGAGAAATGGCGCAGAAAATTATGGTATAAAAAGCGGAGGAGAGTGGAGATGAAGACATTAAGAGAAGCAAAAGTGGGCGATACGGCCAGGGTTGTGAAGCTCCATGGAGAGGGAGCAGTGAAGCGGCGTATTATGGACATGGGGCTGACGAAGGGCGTGGAAGTACAGATTCGCAAGGTTGCGCCGCTGGGAGATCCCATCGAAGTAACTGTCCGGGGTTATGAGCTTTCCATACGGAAGGCGGATGCGGAAATGATCGAAGTGGTGTAGAGGGAGGAGAAACATATGAATTTGCGAATTGCTCTTGCGGGTAACCCGAATTGCGGAAAGACCACATTATTCAATGCTTTAACCGGTTCCAACCAGTTTGTAGGAAACTGGCCCGGCGTTACGGTGGAAAAGAAGGAAGGGAAGCTGAAAAAGCACGACGGCGTCACAGTCACGGATCTTCCGGGCATTTATTCTCTTTCCCCATACACTTTGGAGGAAGTGGTGGCACGAAATTATCTCATCAGCGAGCGCCCCGACGTGATCCTGAATATCATCGACGGCACGAATTTGGAGCGGAATCTATATCTGACCACACAGTTGGTGGAATTGGGGATTCCCGTGGTTCTTGCTATTAATATGATGGATGTGGTACAAAAAAACGGCGATAAGATCAATACACAGGAGCTGTCCAGAACACTGGGCTGTACGGTAAAAGAGATTTCCGCGCTGAAAGGCACGGGGGTCATGGAGGCGGCAGAAGCGGCGATAGAGGCGGCGCAGAACGGCAAAACCATACCGATGCATACCTTTTCGGGAACGGTGGAGCATGTCCTGGCGCATATTGAAGAGGCGGCAGTACACGGCATGCCGCAGGAGAGGCAAAGGTGGTATGCGATCAAGCTGTTCGAGCGGGATGAGAGGGTACTGGAGCAGATCGGCCTGGATAAAAGTATCCTGGATCATATCGAGGAAGACATCAGAGCCGTGGAAGAAGAGATGGACGACGATGCCGAGTCCATCATAACCAACGAACGATATATTTATATCGGCGGAGTGATCAAGGGGTGTTTGAAGAAGAAATCGGCCGGTAAGCTGTCGGATTCCGACAAAATTGACAAAGTGGTTACCAATCGATTCCTGGGTCTTCCCATATTTGCAGTTATTATGTTTTTGGTGTATTATATCTCTATGGTGACAGTGGGCACTGCGGCGACAGACTGGGCCAATGACGGGCTGTTCGGCGACGGCTGGCATCTGCTGGGGATAGGTTCTGCCGCGTACGGGGAGGCTGCGGAGGAATATGGCAGCGCGGCGCTGATCGTGGACGGATATGAGGCATATGAAGCGGAAAACGGAGCGGCTCCCGCAGGAGATTTTCCCTATGAGGTGACGGATGAAGAGACGTTGGAAGTAACCGTGGAAACGGCAACTCTCCGGGATTATGAAAATGCGCTGGCAGTTGTGGAAGCGTATGGAGAGGAACCGGATCCGGCGGCCTACGGCGCATGGATTCCCGGCATACCGGTGCTGGTGGGCAGCGGGTTAGAATCCGCAGGCGCGGCAGACTGGCTGACAGGGCTGATCAATGACGGTATCGTGGCCGGTGTGGGAGCGGTTCTGGGATTTGTTCCCCAGATGCTGGTGTTGTTTTTACTTCTCGCATTCCTGGAAGCGTGCGGCTACATGGCTCGTATTGCATTTGTGCTGGATCGGATCTTTCGGAAGTTCGGTCTTTCGGGGAAATCCTTTATTCCCATGCTCATTGGCACCGGCTGCGGAATTCCCGGCATTATGGCATCCAGGACCATTGAAAACGAGCGTGACCGGCGGATGACGATCATGACTACCACATTTATTCCGTGCGGCGCCAAGATGCCTTTTATTTCCATGGTAGCCGGCGCGATCTTCGGCGGCAGCGCATGGGTTGCCACTTCGGCATATTTTGTGGGAATGGCGGCTATCATACTGTCCGGTATCATGCTGAAAAAGACGAGGATGTTTTCCGGGGAACCGGCTCCTTTTGTAATGGAGCTTCCCGCATACCATCTTCCCACTGTGGGAAATGTTCTGCGCTCCATGTGGGAAAGGGGCTGGTCTTTTATCCGGAAGGCTGGGACCATTATTCTCCTTTCCACTATTGTCATCTGGTTTGCCACCTACTTTGGCTTTACGGCGGAGGGGTTCCGGATGCTGGGAGAGGAAGAGATGGATCGTTCGCTGCTGGCTGCTGCGGGAGGCGCCATCGGCTGGATTTTCACACCGCTTGGATGGGGGAACTGGCAGGCGGCAGTGGCTTCTATCACCGGGCTTGTGGCAAAGGAGAATATCGTAGGCACCATGGGGATCCTCTATCCCGGCGGATGGCCGGAGATTGCCGCCCATTTCAGCCAGGCTGCGGGATATTCCTTCCTGGTATTCAATCTTCTGTGTGCACCCTGCTTCGCTGCCATCGGCGCTATCAGGCGGGAGATGAACAATGCCGGATGGACTTGGTTTGCCATTGGCTATCAGTGCGGGCTTGCTTATGCGGTGTCGCTCATAGTCTATCAGATTGGTTCCGCATTTACCGGCAGCCTCAACGTCATCGGTCTGATTGCAGCCATTGTCATCCTTGCCGGTATGGTTTATCTGCTTTTCAGGCCTTATAAAGAAGCTACCAGATTGACTGCCAAAGTCAGCGTGGCGAAATAGAGATTACAATATTGAGATTCGGCAGGCACAAAACAAATGCAGGAGGTGAAGAAAATGTCTGCGTGGATAGTTGAGAATATGGCGACGATTCTAGTCAGTGCGATTTTGGCTGCGGCGGTGGCGGGGGTCATTGTCAGTATGGTGCGCAATAAAAGGAAGGGAAAATCTTCCTGCGGATGCGGATGTGCGGGCTGTTCCATGAACGGTTCCTGTCATTCCGGAAAATAACCGCCAAAGCAGATATTATCTGTAAGGGGAGTTGGCAAAAGCAGCGCAGGGAAATTGCCGAATGAAAATTGAGAGTGGTTGAAAAGGTGGAAAAAAATATGGTTTTGTGATAGAATAAACGCCAGAGACGAGTTTGCGCAGGGAAGGAAGAAAGACATGCCGCCAATCCATATTTTAATGAAGCCGGCCTCCGGGCTGTGCAATATGCGCTGCAAATATTGTTTTTATGCGGACGAGATGGAAAACAGGAGTCAGGCATCCTATGGTGTCATGCACCCGGAGACTCTGGAAAATGTGATCCGAAAGGTCCTTGATTTTGCGCAGGGGAGCTGTACCATTGCATTTCAGGGCGGAGAGCCGACTCTGGCGGGTTTAGACTTCTTTCGGAAATGTCTGGAACTGGAGAATCAATATAACCGGAATAATGTTCGGATTGACCATGCTCTGCAGACCAACGGATATCTGCTGGACGAACAGTGGTGCGGCTTTTTTGCACAGAATCACTTTCTGATTGGCCTATCTGTGGATGGGATCAAGGCTACCCATGATGCCTACCGCTTAGATGCGCAGGGAAGGGAGACTTATTTTCATACCTTAAGGGCGGCAGAGCTTTTAAAGGCAGCAGGTGCGGAATTCAATATCCTGACCGTGGTAAACGGGAAGACAGCCCCGAAGATCGGCAGGATTTATGAGAATTACAGGAAGCTGGGATTTCGCTGGCAGCAATATATTGCCTGTTTGGATCCGGTCAGAGAGAATCGGGGTGGTCAGGAGTATTCGCTGACGCCCGGGGCGTATGGCCGGTTTCTGATCGATCTGTTTGAGCTGTGGTATCTGGATCTGCAAAAAGGGCAGCAGCCCTATATCAGGCAGTTCGAGAATTATGTGGGGATTTTGATGGGACGCATGCCGGAATCCTGTGAGCAGAGGGGCGTATGCAGTATCCAGAATGTTGTGGAGGCGGACGGCAGTGTCTATCCCTGTGATTTCTATTGCATGGATGCGTATCGGATGGGAAATCTGAACGAGGATGACTTTGACATAATCGGACAGCGGCTGATGGACAGCGGATTTTTGCAGGCTTCCGCAGAATCTGCAAAAGAGTGCGGCGATTGTCCTTATTTCAGGATTTGCCGGGGCGGCTGCCGCAGGCACAGGGAGCAGGAGGGCCGGGGGCTGGGTAAAAATTATTTCTGTCAGTCTTATCGGATGTTTTTTGAGGCCTGTCTGCCCAGGCTGGAGGCAGTTGCGGCTGCCTGTATGCGTGGAAGGATATAAACTGTGTTTTGTGGTACATTCATTTTTTACAATAGGAAGCACGGAGATTTCCGGAGATTTTCGCTTATGAGTATAAATTGACAGATATTTCCAAATGTGCTATAGTTATTTCGGGTAAATTGACGATTGCTTTCTACAGAGAAACGCGGATTTACCCGAATTTCTATTAATTAAAATTGATTGAAAGCGGGAGGTATCAGTTATGGGCTTTTTAACGGGAAAGACAGCAATCATCACAGGAGCAGGTCGGGCGGTTTTGAGCGACGGACGTTGCGGTTCCATCGGCTACGGCATTGCGACGGCTTACGCAAAAGAGGGCGCGAATATCGTGATTACCGGGCGTAATGTGAAGAAGCTGGAGGATGCGAAGGAAGAGCTGGAGCGTCTGTACGGCATTCAGGTGTTGACTGTGGCGGCTGACGTAAATGCGCATGCGGACAATCAGGCCGTAGTGGAAGAAGTGGTACGCCAGACCATGGAGAAGTTTGGCAGGATCGACGTGTTGATCAACAATGCCCAGGCTTCCGCCTCCGGCGTGACTTTGGCGGACCATACCACGGAGCAGTTCGATCTGGCATTGTATTCCGGACTCTATGCTGCATTTTATTATATGAAGGCATGTTATCCTCATCTTGTGGAGACGAAGGGAACGGTGATTAATTTTGCCTCCGGCGCAGGTCTGTTCGGCAATTACGGACAGTGTGCCTATGCGGCGGCCAAGGAGGGGATCCGCGGCTTGACCCGTGTGGCTGCCACCGAGTGGGCCAAGGACGGCGTCAATGTGAATATCATCTGCCCGCTGGCCTGGACCGCACAGCTGGAGAATTTCGAGAAGGCTTATCCGGATGCGTTTAAGGCGAATGTAAAGATGCCGCCCGCGGGACATTACGGCGATTCCGAGCTGGAGATCGGACGGGTATGTGTGCAGCTCGCTTCCCCGGATTTCAAATATCTTACCGGCGAGACGCTTACCCTGGAAGGCGGCATGGGACTGCGGCCGTAAGGGAATGCAGGGCAGTCCCCGTAGATTGATACCGGAAGGATTCCATAACGGGAAACAGACGGACTGCACGGTGCGGATATATATGGATTTGAAAAGGGAACAGGAAGAGCGCCTGCTTCGGCATTTGTCAGGAGGCAGGCGGTCTTTTCATGCGGAACAGGTTTCCGGCAGAGCGGTTCCGTCTGCTTCCGTCTGACAGCCGGTTGCAGGAACGTGGGATAGGAAGGCGGCCTGGCGATTTCCGCTTAGAGTCCGGCATCAGGGGCGTAAAGATACTTGAAGGTGAAAAGCAAAGAACAGCGATATACATACAGAAGGAAAGGCAGGGACAGACATGAGTGAGAATATAACAAAAGAGACACTTGCACAGTTTCAGGAGAAGTGCAGCGCGGATAAAGCCTGCAGGGTGGCGAGAAATGCCGTGACGGAGAACGGACTGCGGGCGGCTGCCAAAAACGGCGAGGTACACAGAACCACCCGCCATAGCTTTTCCGTCAATTTAAAGCAGGGAGCCATCACGGATCAAAAGCAAAGCGGCAGATGTTGGATGTTTGCGGCATTGAACACTTTTCGTTTTGAGATTATCAAAAAGCTGAATTTGGAAAATTTCGAACTATCGCAGAATTATATGCTGTTTTACGATAAACTGGAGAAGGCCAATTATTTCCTGGAGAGTATCTTGGAGACATTGGAAGAGCCTACAGGAGGCAGATTGATTTCCTGGCTGCTGACGGCGCCGTTGAATGACGGAGGGCAGTGGGACATGCTCTGCAATCTGGTCCGCAAGTATGGCGTGGTTCCGAAATATGCAATGCCGGAATCCAAGTCTTCTTCCGCTACTGGGGAGATGAATGCCGCTCTGACCGTGAAACTGCGGGAGGATGCCTGCAGGCTGCGCAAGGCCTATGCACAGGGAGAGTCCAGGGAGGAACTGGCAGGGAAGAAGGAAGCCATGCTGGAGGAGATTTACCGGATCCTGTCCATATGCCTGGGGGAGCCGCCGAAGATGTTTGATTTCGAGGCGGAGGATAAGGACGGCAAATTTATCAGGGAATGCGGGCTTACACCGGAGGCCTTCTTTGAGAAATATGTGGGGCTGAATCTGGATGATTATGTCAGCATTATCAATGCGCCCACCGCGGATAAGCCTTACCACAGAAGCTACAGTGTGAAATTTCTGGGAAATGTGAAGGAGGGGTGTCCTGTCCGTTATCTGAACCTGGAGATTGAGGAATTGAAAAAGGCTGCCATTGCTCAGCTGAAGGATGGTTCCCCGGTGTGGTTCGGCTGTGATGTGGGAAAATATTCTGTCAAAGAAGGCGGTACCATGGATCCGGATATCTATCGGCTGGAGGAACTGCTGGACGTGAAATTCGGCATGAACAAGGCGGAGCGTCTGGAGTATGGCGAGAGCCTGATGACCCATGCCATGGTCTTTATGGGGGTCAATCTGGACGAAGAAGGCAGGCCGAACCGCTGGCGTGTGGAGAACAGCTGGGGGGAGAAGACCGGAGAAAAAGGGTATTATGTCATGAGTGACAGGTGGTTTGACGAGTTTATGTATCAGATTGTGGTGCATAAAAAGTATCTTCCCGAGGCTTTTTTGAAGGAGTATGAGGCGGAACCCATCATGCTGGAGCCGTGGGATCCTATGGGGTCTCTGGCGTAAGAAGAGTCGGCAGTAAGGAGCATCCATTCATACCGGGTGCTCCTTTTACATTACAGGGTACGTTCAGATGGGGGGGCGGGACAGGGGCAATTGTGGGCCGCAGCGCCGTAGATTTATGCTTTTCTACGGTAAAGAGTATAGACATTTCCAGTATTTTCCGGTATAATTGCGAAAAGGGCAAAGTCGGGAGAAGCGGCCTGAAGCTCACGTTTATTGTGAAGGGAAGTATATTATGGAAGTCAGATTACAGAACCTGACGAAGAAATTTCCGAGCCGGGACAGGAAGAATCGTCGGGATGTTATTGCGGTGAATGATTTTACTTTTGAGATTCCGGATGGGAAGCTGATCGGTCTGCTGGGGCCTTCCGGCTGCGGGAAAAGCACTACGCTGAATTTGATCAGCGGACTGGTCAAGCCCAGCAGCGGCAGGATTTTTTTCGGCAGCGATGATGTTACGGACTTGCCGCCGGAGCACCGGGGGATCGGTTTGGTGTTTCAAAACTATGCGCTTTATCCCCATCTGACAGTGAGGCAGAATATCATCTTTCCGCTGGAGAATCTGAAGGGAAAGGACAGGCTGTCCAAGGCCCAGATGCTGGAGAAGGCAGGGGAAGCGGCAAGGCTGGTGCAGATCGGCGAGCTGATGGATCGTAAGCCCGGTGAACTCTCCGGCGGACAGCAGCAGAGGGTGGCAATAGCGAGAGCGCTGGTAAAGCGGCCCAGGGTGCTTCTGCTGGATGAGCCGCTCTCCAATCTGGATGCCAGACTGCGGCTGCAGACCAGGGAGGAGATCCGTCGGATACAGAGAGAGACGGGGATTACCACGATTTTCGTGACCCATGATCAGGAAGAAGCCATGAGTATTTCCGACATGATTGTCGTAATGAAGGACGGCGTGGTACAGCAGATTGGAAAGCCCCAGGAGGTATATGATAATCCGGAGAACCTTTTCGTAGCGAAATTCCTGGGTACACCGCCGATAAATGTTTTTGACGGAAGTGTCAGAAATGGCAGATTATATATCGGAGAGGATGCGGTTCTGGAGATCGGGCCTTCGGCGGATCGGGAAGAAGAGGCGGAAGGGGGAACGGTGAGAAGGAGAGTGGACGGGACCACAGACAGGGAAGTTTACGCGGCTATCAGGCCGGAAGGCTTTCTTCTGCAGAAAGAGGGAGTACTGCGCTGTGAGTTGAGCGGGGTGGAAGTTATGGGCCGGGACATCAGCGTGATATCCAGAAACAGGGCCTCCCTGAGCTCTGCCGTCCGTTCTATCATTGGGAGCGAGTACTTGGAGAAGCTTTCTTTGCTGGAAGGTTCTTCCCACACGGAAAGCTATTCTTCTAAGGATGGCTATTCTTCTAAGGAAAGCCATTCTTCCATGAAAGGCTATTCTTCCAAGGAAAGCTATTCTTCTAAGGAAGGCCATTCTTCCAAGGAAGGCTATTCTTCCAAGGAAAGCCATTCTTTTAAGGAAGGCCATTCTTCCAAGGAAAGCTATTCTTCTAAGGAAGGCCATTCTTCCAAGGAAAGCCCTTCCTCCACGGAATGGTCATTTTCCATGGAGCAGGGCCGCGGTACGGATCCCGGACAGGCGTCGGCTGCAGGAAGCCCTATGGTAAGGTTCGGCCTGCTTCCTCGGAAAGTGTTTCTGTTTGACAGTGAGACACAGCAGCGTATTGCGGTATCGCTGGTCACAATGCCTGAAAACGAGAATGGTACGCAGACCCGATAGAAGAAGCCATACCGGGACACAAGGAGGCTGACATGAGAAAAAAATCGGACAACAGCAATCTGAAAGCCTGGCTGTATCTGATGCCGGCGATTCTGTTTCTGGGGGTATTTATGGTATATCCCCTGATCGATGTGTTTGTATATTCCTTTGAGGAAGGCTACAATTCCGCTTCGCAGACTTATTTCGGGGTGGGTTCCTACAATTATTCCTATGTTTTGCATGACCCTTATTTTTTGCAGGCCGTGAAAAATACCTTCCTGCTGGTGATCATTACGGTGCCCCTTTCCACAGGGATTGCACTGCTGATTTCCGTAGGTCTGCATTCTATTACACCGCTTAGAAATTTTCTCCAAACCGTATACTTTCTGCCTTATGTGACTAACACTCTGGCTGTGGGCCTGGTGTTTATGATATTGTTTAAAAAGACAGAATATTCGGACGGTTTTATCAATCTTCTCATCAACTGGTTCGGCGGCGAAAGCGTGGACTTTATCGAGGGGCCTTATTGGGCGAAGATGTTTGTTCTCTGCTTTTATACCATATGGGTGGTCATGCCCTTTAAGATCCTGATTCTGACCAGCGCCCTTGCTTCGGTGAACCAGGAGTATTACAATGCGGCCCGGGTGGACGGCACGTCCGGGTTCCGGATTTTCAGGAAAATAACCCTTCCCATGATCTCTCCCATGATTTTCTATCTGGTGATTACAGGATTCATCGGCGCATTCAAGGCTTACAGCGACGCGGTGGCTCTGTTCGGCACGGATTTAAATGCGGCGGAAATGAATACCATCGTGGGCTATGTGTATGACATGCTCTACGGCGACAGCGGAGGGTACCCTTCCTATGCGTCTGCGGCGGCAATTATACTTTTTGCCATCGTCCTGACCATCACCTGCATCAATCTGCTGGTCAGCAGGAGAAAGGTACATTATTAATCTTATGGATAATCAGAAAGAGAACTACGAAAAAATCGAAAAAAATACCAGAGTGCGCCGGAAAGCAGTAGGCGCACTCACGTATGCGCTTCTGATAATATGGGGTGTGATTGTGCTTTTTCCTTTTTACTGGATGCTGCTTACTTCTGTAAAGAGCTACAGTGCATACAATTCCGAGCACATTCCGAAATTTTTTACCCTGTCTCCAACGCTGCAAAATTATGCGGATGCGTTTACCGCGGTGCCGCTGGGGCGGTATTTGCTGAATACCACAATTTTTACCGTGCTGACTACGGTCATTATGCTGGCGGTGATCACATTGGCGGCCTTTGCCTTTGCCAGACTGGAGTTTCGGGGGAAGAACATTGTCTTCGTGCTGTTTCTTTCTCTGATGATGATACCGAACGAGCTGGTAATCATCACCAATTTTGTGACGGTGACTAACTGGGATATGCGCAACAGCTTTCCCGGGCTGATTCTGCCTTCCGTCACCTCCGTATTTTATATCTATCTGCTGAAGGAGAACTTTGAACAGATACCGGACAGTCTCTACTATGCGGCGAAAGTGGACGGCACTTCGGATATCAAGTACCTGCTGAAGGTAATGGTGCCCATCTCAAAGCCCACCCTGATTACGGTGACCATTTTGAAGGTGATAGAGTGCTGGAATTCCTATGTGTGGCCCAGGCTGATTACGGATGACGAGAATTATTTCCTGGTGTCAAACGGTATTCAGGAAATTCGGGAGAACGGTTTCGGCAGAGAAAATATCCCGGCCATGATGGCGGCGGTGGTGGTCATTTCCGTTCCTCTGGTGATGCTGTTTTTGATCTTCCGGAAGAAGATTATGGAAGGCGTATCCAGGGGAGGGACGAAGGGATAAAGGAAAATGCTGCGAAACGGGAGGAAGGATATGCTGAAAAGCGGACAGATTCCATGGACAATCCCATGGCAATGGATTAGCAGGGAAAAAAGAAGGGGCCGGGCCGGGAAACGCTTTGTGGGGGCGGGGATTCTGGTCTGCAGCCTGCTGGGACTTACAGGCTGCCACGGATCCAGGGAGAGCAATGCATTTGAGATCCCGCCGGAATTCGACGAAAGCAGGCAGTACGAGATTACCTTTTGGGCGAAAAACGATACCAATAAGACGCAGACCGATATCTATGAGAAAGCGATCAATGATTTTGAGAGCCTGTATCCCAATATCACAGTGAATCTGCGGTTATATACGGATTATGGGAAAATATATAACGATGTAATCACGAATATTGCCACGGATACCACGCCCAATGTATGTATTACCTATCCGGATCATATCGCGACATACCTGACAGGAACGAATCTGGTGGTTCCGCTGGAAGGATTGTTTGCCGATGAAAAGTACGGTCTGGGGGGCAGTGAGGTTCGGTTTGATTCTCCGAAGGAAGAGGAGATCATTCCCAAATTCCTGGAGGAATGCGCCTTTGGAGGGCATTATTATGCGATTCCCTATATGCGTTCCACGGAGGCCTGCTATATCAACAAGACTTATGTGGAGGCCATGGGCTATACCCTGCCGGATACGCTTACCTGGGATTTTGTATGGGAGGTTTCCGAGGCGGCTACGGCCCGGGATGAGGAGGGCAATTTCCTGGTCAACGGCCAGCAGGTAATGATCCCTTTTATCTATAAATCTACCGACAATATGATGATTCAGATGCTGCGGCAGAAGGGGGCTGATTATTCTACTGAGGCGGGAGACATATTGCTGTTTCATGATACTACCAGGGCATTGCTGATGGATATCGCAGAGCATGTAAAAACGGGCGCATTTTCCACCTTTAAAATATCCAGCTATCCGGCGAATTTTCTCAATGCCGGACAGTGCATCTTCGCCGTTGATTCCACTGCAGGTGCTACCTGGATGGGCACAAACGCGCCGTTAATCGATATCAGCGAGGATAAGCTGGTAGAGTTTGAAACTGCGGTAATGCCTATCCCTCAGTTTGAACCGGAGAATCCGAAGATGATATCACAGGGCCCGTCGGTGTGTATTTTTAATAAAGAAGATTCCCAGGAGGTTCTGGCATCCTGGCTGTTTGCCCAGTATCTGCTGACCAATGATGTCCAGATCGCCTATTCGGAGACGGAAGGCTATGTGCCGGTGACCTCAAAAGCCCGGGAAACTGCCGAATATCAGGATTATCTCTCAAGAGGCGGCGAGGACAACGGGCTGCATTACGATGTGAAGATTCGGGCGGCAAAACTGTTGCTGGATAACGTGGATCATACCTTTGTGACGCCGGTTTTCAACGGCTCGGCATCCCTTCGGGACGCGGCAGGGCAGCTGATCGAAAGCACAGTGAAATCCGTGAGAAGAAAACAGACGGTGGACGATGCCTATATAGAAAAACTCTATAGCGAGACCGCCTCTCTGTATCGCCTGGATCAGGCGGGAGGACAGGGGCCGTCATCCGGCGCCGGGGCGGAGCTGGGCCCTCTTCCCCGCATTTCCGTGATATTGCTGGCTTCACTGGCCGGGGCATGGGTATTGATCCTTCTGTATGCGCTTTCCCTGCAGATCAGGGAGAGAAGGAGAGAAAACCGGTAATATTACCATAATGTCAGGGATGCTGCAGAGAGGGAAAGCTGTTTTCAGGTAAAAAAGCCTAAAAGCCGGAAAAAAAGGGAAAGCAAATGAGCAATAATACTATTGTTTTCCTGAAAAAATCAGGTATAATAAGTTCAAAGTTTTCAGACAGCGCTCTGTAGCGGGAATGCTGTGGGAAAACGAAGAATCATCCGGAAAAGATGGTTTAAAAATAGTAAGAATCCTCTGCTGTTACTGGTAGTGAGAGGGATTCTTGCGGAACTGGAAAACAGCAAGAATCCGTCTCAGTACCCAGAGGATTTACGGACGGGGCCTTATGCGGCCGAAAATTCTCTGCCGTTACTGGTAGTGAGGCGGATTCTTGCGGAACTGAAATAGGAGGATAAAAATGAAAAACAGTAAAAAATTTGCAGCATTGTTTTTGGCTGCAGCCCTTGTAACAGCATGTGCGGGTTGCGGGAATGAGGCAGGATCCAGCGAGGCCAGCGGGAGTGAAAGTGTTTCCGGGGAGGTATCCGATTCCTCAAGCGAGGAGAGCAGTGAAGAGAGCAGCGCTTCTTCCGAGGAGAGCAATGAAGAAAGTAACGCTTCATCTGAAGAAAGCAACGCTTCATCCGAAGAAAGCAGCGCAGAGGGCAGCGATTCTTCCGATGCAGAATCTGCAGAGGGCGGAGAGGCATCCGGGGAAGTTTTGAGCTATGCGGACTACATGGCAGCAGAGATGGATACCCAGGTTGTAGTAGAGACTTATGTGCAGGCGAAGCAGTCCTGGTGGGAGGACAAGGCTACCCTCTATACACAGGATCAGGACGGCGGTTATTTTGTATACAATATGGCCTGCTCCGAGGAGGATTATGCCAAGCTGACACCCGGAACCAAGATCAGAGTCACTGGATTTAAAGGAGAATGGTCCGGCGAGGTCGAGATCATGGATGCTACCTTTGAGTTTGTGGAGGGCGGAGACACCTTTATTGCGGAGCCGAAGGATGTAACTACATATTTAGGGCAGGACGAGCTGGCTGATTACCAGAATCAGTTTGTATCTTTCAAGGGGATGACAGTTGAGGCTTCAGAGGGAGATGCGGCATTTCTTTATAACTGGGACGGCTCCGGTGCAGAGGGAGACGATCTGTACTTCAAGGTATCTCTGAATGGAGAGACCTATACATTTACAGTTGAGTCTTATCTTTGCGACAGTACCACAGAGGTGTATACAGCTGTAAAGAATCTGAAAGTCGGCGACAAGATCGACATGGAAGGTTTCCTTTACTGGTATGAGGGCGTCAATCCCCATATTACTTCCGTAAAGGCTGCAGAATAAGCAGATTGAATCAAAGATTTATTAGAAATTGCACCTTGAACATCGCTGAGGCGCCGGGTTCGGGGTGCAATTTATTTATAAAACGGTTTTACAGCAAATGGCATATCTTGCCGGTCTGACAGACTTGTAACTACAGCCCGGTTGTGATAAAATAACTGTATTCCGGATAAGAACAAAGATGCAGTTGTGTTTGAATAGACAACTGCAGGAACCAGGATAAAATCGGCATTAGAAGCTACGGCGAGGAGGAATGATTATGAATCTGGTGATTACCATAAGCCGAAGGTTCGGTACGGGGGCAGGACTGATTGCGGAAGAGCTTTCCAGGGATCTGGATATTCCTGTGTATGACAGAGCCTACATCGAACATGAGCTGGAGGGCGAGAACTACGCGGACGAGGCGGAAGTAATAAGGGAGCTGGCATCCCATTCCTGTATCATCCTGGGGCGCTGTGCTTCCGAAATCCTGAAGGATCAGGGAAATGTTTTCAATATCTATGTCTGTGCAGACAAAGAAGACCGTATTCAGCGTGTCATGAAGAAGAAAGCGTTGTCTTACGAAGCTGCCAAAGCCACACTGGAGAAGAACGACAGAGCCAGGGCTGATTACTATTATAAACATACAGGAAAGGTATGGGGTGATGTAAATAATTACCATATGATCCTGGATACTTCACAGCTGGGCATTGAGAACTGTGCCGGCATATTGATGAAATATTTTAAGAGAGTGGAAATCATTTAGATAATTTCACCGGTTGTTTCGGGATATTTCTTTAAGACAGAGAATGGTTTCTATGATGGGGGCTGCCGCATTGAGAGGCGGTGCCCCCTTTTTGTATTATAGGAAAGTCCGTTGCCAGACGGATATGGAATCGGTAAGACGGCGAAGGCATTATTTCATATGACGGCAGGCATACGTTTACGGATTCCTTTTCGACACGTTGATGCTGGCGATTTTCTTTAAGGTAGCGTTGGTTCCCAGAAGAAGGAAGATATCATCCTTTTTCGCAGGAGAGTCCGCAGGGGGGTTCACGATCAATGTGCCGTTGCGCTTAATGGCGATAGCAGTGACACCGTACTTTTCGCGAAGTCTGATTTCTCTTAAATTTTTTCCGATCCAGTCTGTCAGCGTCAGAATCTCCGCAATGGAATGCTCGGAGGACAGCTCAATGGCGTCAAACAGATTGTTGAAAGCCAGATCGTTTGCCAGTTGTACGCCCAATTCCTTTTCCGGATGGATAATTTTGTCGGCGCCTATTTTGGTAAGGATTTTCTCCTGCATTTCATCATACGCCTTGGCGATGACCTGGGGGATGCCCTGTTCTTTGGCCCAGATGGTGGCCAGCACGGAGGCGTCCAGGCTGTGGCCGATGGAAACGATAGCTCCGTCGAAATTGTGGCCTCCCAGTTCCTCCAGAGCCTCCTCATTTGAGACGTCCAGACACATGGCCAGTGTTACATATTCGGCGATTTGGCGGATCCGCTGTTCGTTGCGGTCAATGGCCAGTACCTTGCAGCCGTTGGCTTCCAGCTGCTTTGCAATACTGCTGCCGAAACGGCCCAGTCCGATGACGACATATTCTTTCTGCGAATTTTTTTTCATGATAATCTCCATTCCGCCGCCTTTGTCCGACGGCAAGTTGTAATTTCTCATTTTCCTGCCGGTGCAGCGGGAATTTATTTTGCGGATGCTTAGGAGAAGCAACCAGGCGCACAGGCAGGGCATCCCCGCCATCCGCGCAATTTATTTTGCGGATGTTTACGGGAAGCATCGGCGGCAGTTCCCGGCAGCGGTCACCCGATGATAATCTTGCTCTCCGCGAAGGTGATATTTCCTCCGGGTCTGCGGCTGTTGAAGGCCAAAGCCAGCGTAATGGGGCCGATTCTTCCCAGATACATGGTGAGGGAGACAATCAGTTTGCCCAGAGGGCGGAGGGAACCGGTCAGGCCCCGGGACAGCCCCACTGTGGCGATGGCAGAGGTCATTTCATATAGGGTATCCAGGAAATCGCTTTGCTGGACCGCCAATAAAGCCGTGGTCAGCAGTATCAATACCGAAAAGCTGAAGGTAACAATGGCCACACACCTTCGGATGCTTTCATCGGCTATTTTTCGATGCAGGATACATACATTTGTTCTGCCCCTGATATTGGCGAACATGGATGCCAGGAGAAGGACAATGGTCACTGTCTTGACACCGCCGGCCGTTCCGGCAGGGGAACCGCCGATGAACATGAGAATCAGGTATACCAGGCAGGTAGAGGAACGGAAGGCCTCCTGGGGGATGGTGGCGAAGCCTGCAGTGCGGAGCGTGACGGACTGGAACAGCGCCGCCATCAGTTTACCCGGCCAGCCCATATTGCCCAGTGTATCCGGATTATCATATTCAAAAAGCAGAGTAAGAAGCATCCCTGCAAGAACCAGAGCCAGCGTCGTCAGAAGGACGATTTTCGTGTGAAGATTCATTTTGCGGAAGTTGGCAGGGGTATGACTCGTCCGGCGGATGCGGGTCACCCGGAGAACTTCCCAATATACCGGAAATCCCAAACCGCTGACAATGATCAAAAATATGGTGGTAAAATTAACAATAACATTTCCCTGGTATTGGCAGAAGCTGTTGCCTCCTAAAAGATCGATACCGGCGTTGCAGAAGGCGGATACAGCATGGAAAATACTGTACCAGATACCCTTCAGGCCATATTCCGGTATAAAGACCAGAGAATAGCCAAGGGCTCCGATTCCCTCCAGACACAGGGTCACCTTCAAGATACGCAGGGTCAGTTTCACCAGTCCGGATAAGGTGTCCAGATTATAGGCGCTCTGAATCAGCATCCTGTCCGACAGCGTGATTCTGCGGCGGAATGCCCATAGAACGATAGTGGTGAAGGTCACGATTCCCAGACCGCCGAACTGGATGAGAAGCAGGAGGATCACCTGTCCGAAGGCAGAAAAAGTCGCTCCGATATTGACTGTGGAGAGCCCGGTGACGCAGATGCTCGATGTGGCTACAAAAAGAGCGTCTATGGGAGACAGTTCCTGCCCTGACTTGATGCTCAAGGGCAGGAGAAGACCAAGGGTCCCCGCCATAGCGCCGGCGAGAAATCCCAACATGATGATTACGGTAGTTGTAAGTTTACGTTTTTTCATAGTTCTGTTATCAGTACAAACTTTCTTTATTGTAATGGGGAAGCTTTGCACGATATTCTCCATCCGTGTCTATTATAGTCCTTTTGCCTGCGCAGCACAAGAATTTTTTAGAAGCAAGACGCGGTTAAGATGCAGTTCAGTATTTTACGGGCTTATCTGTAATATTGTGTTGAAACAATTTCTTATACAACTTGCTGTCATAGTTTGGGTCAGCATATCCATAGAGGGCAGCAGCTTCGTTCAGATTCATATGCTTCCGTTCTATCAGTGTCCGGATTTCGCAAAGATTCTTTCTAGCAGGGTATTTGATCTCCATGGCAGTATCCGGAGGACTCCTTGCGGGTATGTTCCTTTACAGGCGCAGACGCAATGGCAGATCGGAGTAGGATAGACCGAAAGAAGAATATGAAGTAACAGGAGAGCCGAAGCGGAATGAAAGTTCCCTCCGGCTCTCATCTTTTTGTGGAATAATGTAAATGATTATGGTAGAATGGGAAGGAAAATTGGAAGGAGAGGAAGGTTGTGCATGCGGATTGCGGTATGTGACGATTCGCCCCGGGACAGGGCGGCGATTTTGAAAGTATTGGAAAAGCTGAACCTGGCGGCGGATGTGTTTGACACAGGGGAGGCACTGCAGGCGGCTTTCTGGAAACAGCCCTATGACCTGGTGCTGCTGGATATAGAGATGCCGGGAACGGGCGGCTACGATCTGGCATTGGTGTTGAAAAAGCAGTATGAGGTCTGTGAAATTGTATTCATTACGGAACATATGGAACTGGTGCTGGAAGCTTTCCGTTTCAAACCTGCGGCTTTTGTGCCGAAGGGACAGCTGGCCGCTGAACTGCCCAGAGCCCTGAAGCGGATTCTGGAAAAGGAGAGGGAAAATCCTGTCTTTGTGACCCGGAAAAAGAATCGGGAAAGAATCGTGGAGCTGAATCAGGTGATGTATCTGAAATATATCTATGATCATGAGGTGCAGTTTAAATTAAAGGACGGCAGCTGTTTCTCCGAAACCGGTTCCATGAAGCAGTTTGAGGCGGAGCTGGCGCCCAAGGGATTTCTGCGGATTTACAGCAATTGTATGGTGAATGTTCTCTACATTGTTCGGATTGAGCGGGAGGCTGTGATTTTGGCCAACGGAGAGCAGCTGGCAGTGGCCAGGGAGCGCAGGGAAGGTGTGCGGAAGGCCTATATGGAGTATTTGATGACATGTTAGAAGGAATGGTAGCCGGGGGATTTTATTGTTGTTTTTTCGGCACTCGCAGAGGCTGGCTGTGGGTGGGAGTGGGAACAGGCGCATTGGCAGTGAGCGGTTTCTTTTTGCCTGAAATGCGATTTTCCGTTCCTGTACTGACGACTTTATGGATCATGCTGGCGGCGGGCCGATTACAGGCAGGGCGGCGGGAAGAGATTTTCCTGGCAGGAGGTGTCTGGCTCATGGCTCTGTCTTTGGCGGAAACCTGCTGGCGGGCTGCAGGAGATTTGACGGGATGGCTGCCCGGGCCCGGGACGGCGGTATGGTCAGCCGGCCGCATGCCGGGAAGCGTATTTTTGGCAGGAGAGATTCAGGTTGCCGTTGTTGCTGCTTTTCTTTTGACGGCGGCATTGTATCTGCTGGGCAGGGGAAGTTTGTATCCTTTGTGGATGGCTATATTGGCGCTGTTTGGAATGCTTGCGGGATTTTTGGGCAGTATTGATTATGCACAACCATGGCAGAATGACGGAATGGCGTTGGCATTGTACCTGACGGCGGCGGGGATATTGATATGTCAGCAGGTTTCCTGCACCCGGCAGGAATTGGAGCGGGCTTTCTGGGAATGGGGAAGAGGAGAAGGGCCGGGAGGCTCGGAAGCGGCGAGAAATAAGGGAAACCGGGAAGAATCCGCAGCGGGTGTTCCGGAAAGCAGTGCGGGGAGCTTGCGGAAAGGCTTATGGGGACAGGAAGCGCAAGGAGGGAAAGGGAGAAAGATATCCGGCGCATCGGCACAGACGTCTGCTTCCCCTGACCGGGACTGGCGGGAAGCGGCGGACAGGGAGTTCCGGCAGCTGCAGATCTTTGAGCATGATTTCCGGCATCACCTGGATATGCTGGCGGTGTTGTATGAGGACGGGAATCCGGCGGAGGCCAGAGTTTATGTGGATGATTTGAAGCAGTCAAGGGCCAGCCGCCAGGGCCGAAAGATCGGCGGGGAAAAGGAGCTTTCCTATATTATGATGGCGAAAAGAGAAGTCTGCAGGCAGGCGGGGATTTCCTTTTCTTATCAGATCGTGGGCAGTCCCCGGGGCATTACCCAGATGGATATGACGGCTCTGCTGCTGAATTTGCTGGATAATGGGATCCGGGCCTGCCGGGAAGCACCTCAGCCCCGGAGCATATCGGTGATGCTGCTTTCCAGAGGAGAATTGTGGGAAATCGAGATGACCAATTCCGGAAGATACGAGCCGGATCAGAGAGCGGGCAAAGATGGGAAGGAAAAAGCAGACGGAGCCGTTCATGGCATTGGTATGGTGAGCGTGGGCCGGATTGTGGAGAAGTATCAGGGAAGGCACCGCATATGGCAGGAGGATGGTGTCGTGAGGCAGAAGTTGATCCTGGTGCAGCGCCTGCCGCAGTAAGATCCGGAATAGGGCGGATTAGAGGGCTGAAGCAATAGGGGTAGTTTCGGTATGAGCGGCATAAACGGATTTCGGGATACTGCGGAATAAAGAGAAAAGCTTACGGAAAAAGGAGAAGTGGTTGCAAAGCCGTTTCTTCTTTTTTACAATGAAGAAAAGAAATGAGAGAGGTGTGATTATGTTGTTTCGCAATATCCGCTATGTATGTAAACTTTATTTTCGCAGCACCCGGTCTATTTTTGTTTATCTGCTGATAAGCATGGCGGCCCTTCTTCTCACTCCGGTTTTAAGTGTGTACCTGCCCAAGGTGGTGGTGCAGGCCGTGACAGAAGGATGGGCTTTTGAGAGACTGGTGTTGTGGGTAGGGGCATTGGTTGTGAGCATTGCGTTGCTGAATATCGTTTCCACGTTCAGCAATTTGAAATACGATGAAAAAGCCAGCATGGGAAGGCTGGAAATCGGGCTGATGCTGCAGAACGTGATGATGGACTGTCCCTATGTTTTGACGGAGGATCCGGTGTGGCAGACCAAGATTGAGGAGGCCGGCAACTACATTTTTTCCGACGGCAGGTCGAGGGGCGTGGCCGGGATGATTTACAGCCTGCAGAACTTTACTGTCAGCATGATGGGGGTGTTTACCTTTTCCGCCATATTGGGCATCCTGCATCCGGCGGTGCTGGTGATTTTGGTGTTTACCTGCCTGGTGCCGGGACTGATTACCAACAGGCTCAATCGCTACGGCTTCGAGCAGCGGGAGAATTGGCTGCCCTATGATAAGCAGATCAATTATATTTACCACAATGTGACTGCAGCCAAGGCAGGAAAAGAAGTCCGTCTGTACAGGGCCGGTATTTTCTTCCTGGGACAGATGGAGGAGGCAATCCGCCTGAGGCTGATCTGGGCCAGGAAGATAATCCGCCGTTATCTGGGGGCCGACGGAGTAGCTACGCTGATGCTGGTATTGCAGAACGGATTTTCTCTGGGGTGGATTGCATATGAAATTATCCGGGGCAGGATCAGTGTGGCAGAGTTCACCTTCTACTCCGGCGCGGTGATTCAGTTTACGCAGTTTATGAACCGTTTTGTGCAGTCCTACGGAATCGTGAAGCAGTGCAGCCTGGATGTGGGGATGGTGCGGGAAGCCCTGGAGTATCTTCCGGAGGACAAGGGAAGTACAGTCCACAATCTTTCGGATTATCCGGCGCCGGAGATTCGCTTTGAACATGTGACTTTTTCCTATCCGGGCAGTACGGAGCCTGTGCTGAAGGATATCAACTTCTGTGTCCGCCCGGGAGAGAAGGTGGCACTGGTGGGCGCAAACGGGGCGGGGAAAACCACATTGGTGAAGCTGCTGTGCGGATTATACCAGCCTGCGGAAGGCCGGATTCTGATCGACGGAATTCCTACCTCCGAGATAGAGGAGGGGAAGCTGTTCGGTATGTTCTCCGCGGTATTTCAGGATATGCTGGTCCTGCCCTTCAGCGTGCTCGATAATGTGGCAGTAACCGGAACCGCGGACGTGGAGCGGGTGCGGGGCTGTCTGGAGAAGGCAGGATTAAGCGGGCGTTTTCCGGATCTGAACCAGCCCCTGGTGAAGGGAATTCAGGATGGGGGAGAAAATCTTTCCGGCGGCGAAGAGCAAAAGCTCCTGCTGGCCAGGGCATTGTACAAGGAAGCACCTGTGTTGGTGCTGGACGAACCCACGGCGGCGCTGGATCCGCTGGCAGAGAGTGAACTGTACGGAAAATACAACCAGTTTACCCATAAGAAGACATCCTTTTTCATCTCTCACCGTCTGGCCAGTACCGGATTCTGCGACAGAATACTGCTGCTGGGAGAGGGGCGGATTCTGGAACAGGGATCCCACAGGGAGCTTCTGGATTTGGGCGGGCAATATGCGCATATGTTTCATGAACAGAGCAAGTATTATGAAGAGGTAGTTGGCTCGGAGTTGGAGCAGGAAGAGGAGAGATTATGAAGCGGATAAAGGATGTATTGACATTTTTTGCCGGGCTGGACAGGGGTTTTTACCCGATATTGCTGTTGGCGGCGTTGCTGGAGACGCTGGAGGGATTCGGCGTGCTGCTGATTTCGTCCACCATATTGACTCAGCTGGTAGCGGGAGCCGGCCTGGAAACCATTCTGACCGTGACGATTGCCATGACATTGGGCTACGGGATTTTGCACTGGCTGCAGATACTGGTGGCACGTCATAAGGGCTATCGGCAGCAGCGCCTGCATTACCGGTATTGGAGCTATGTGACGAAGCAAGTGTTCCAGGTGCCTTACTGGTATCTGGAAAAGGAAGATTTTGTGGAGACATTGGGGCAGGTCAGAGAAAATGACCGCATCTATAATTTATCCATGAGCATCCTGGACACAAGCTACGGAATTGCCAGAAGCTGCTTTTCCGTCTTGGTTGCTTTTCTGTCTTTTTTACAACTGTTCGGGGCAGTGCGGGGGCTGGGAAAGTCGGCGTTTCTGGTGGGAATGCTGATTCTGGGATTGTTTGTTCTGATTGTTTTCTCCACAGGCTACATTGTCTGGCAGCGGAAGCATAGTGCTGAAGAAATGGTAAGCTTTATGGAGGTGGTGGTGAAACAGAACAAGATAGCAATGTATCTGCTGAACGAGGTGATTGCCAGTTACCCTATGGGCAAACACATTCGCATATATGGTATGCAGGAAAGGCTGCGGCAAGAGGGAGAGAAGGAAAATGCGTGTTTTAAAGATCTCGTTGCTCATCAAAACAGGATGGAGGTGAAGCCCCGTGTTGCGGGAGATCTTTCTTCCGTGGCAATCAGCGGTATGATTTATCTGACGGTGAGCGCAGTGGCTATGGCCGGAGGCCTGGAGGTGGGCAGTATTATCTGGTATGCGGGGGTGGTGCAGCAGCTGTTGGAATCCGTCAGGCAGCTTGTGGGTCAGGCCAGTGAGCTGTATGGTTACTGTACCAGACAGCAGGTGATCTTTGGGTTGACGAAGGCGGTACAGGAGGTGGATTCCGGGGAACAGGATTTGCCTTGTGGGGAAAATCATACATTGGAATTCGAGGATGTCTCTTTTGCTTATCCGGGATCTGAGCGGATGGTGCTGGAACATGTGAATATGCGGCTGTCCGACAGGGAGCGGGTGGCTTTGGTAGGGCGCAACGGCAGCGGCAAGTCTACTTTGATCAAATTGATCTGCCGTTTGTATGAGCCGTCAGAGGGGCGGATCCTGCTGGACGGAGTGGATATTCGGGAAATATCCCGGGAAGCGTATATGGATTTCCTGTCCGTAGTATTTCAGGATTACCAGATTTTTGCTGCCACCCTGGGGGAGAATATTGCCATGAAATCAGATGCGGATAAAGGCAGAGTGGAGGAAGCTATCGGAAAAATCGGGCTGAAGCTGACCGAACAGGATATGCCCCTGCGGCGTGACCTTGAGGCGGACGGCGTGGAGGTATCCGGCGGAGAGGGGCAGAAGATTGCCATTGCCAGGGCGTTGTACAAGGACGCACCTATGGTGATTCTGGATGAGCCCACGGCGGCGCTGGATCCCTTTTCGGAGAGTGAGATTTACGAGAAATTCGGCACTCTGGTGGAGGGGAAGCTGGCCATGTTCATTTCTCACCGCCTGTCCAGCTGCCGCTTCTGTGATCGGATTCTGGTGCTGCAGGACGGGAAGATCGTCCAGGACGGGAGCCATGAGGTTCTGGCGGGTCAGGAGGGCGGATTGTACCGGGAGATGTGGGAGGCGCAGAGGCAGTATTATGTGTAGAGGGCGGTTCCTTTATATTTGCTGAAATTTTGATGGCTGGGCTTTCACTTGCGTTTGATAAAAAGAGGGTGAATTTTCTGAGGGAGTATGGTATACTCATAGACATACATATTTGTTGCTTTCCACACCACATAGCACAAATAAACGAAAGTAAAGGACAAAACCATGAACGATATCTACCGCACCACAAAGGGTTACCGCCTGAGATTTGCGGCCTTGTTCGGTTCCGTTATCTTCGGCACTGTCACCAGCGCCTTGTTTCCCTACTGCATCGGAAAAATTGTGGATCAGATTTTCTACCTCCGCCGCATGAAGGGCTTCCTGCTGAGCTTCTTTCTCTACGCCGGCCTGTACTTTCTCAATCAGTGCGGCCATGGCGTGCTGAACTATCTGTGGGCCCATCTGAAGATCACCTATGTGGTGGACATCCGCAGACGATGCTTTGCCCATCTGCTGCGGCTGAAGGCCGACGTGATGACCCATATCAAGAGCGGCGACATAATGCGGCGGATTCAGGAGGACACGGAATGCTTCCTGGAATTCATCCACCGGAGCCTTTTTTATGTGCTGGCAAATTTCCTGCAGCTGGCCATCTCCATAGGCTATCTGCTCTATACCAACTTATTCCTGGGCCTTACAAGTATCGTCCTGACCCCCGTTATGGCTTATTCCATCCGATATTTCAGAGGAAAAATGAAGGAAAAGCAGCAGCGGATTCAGTCCCGGAAAGGACTGGCAGACGCCTGGATTCAGGAAATGATGATCGGTCTCACAGAGCTGAAGCTTTTAAATGCCCAGCCCCGGCTGGAAAGGGAATATCGGGACAAAACGGAGGACATTCTCCGGGATGAAATGGATGCCAGGTACCTCTCCCTCCGATCTGATGCCGTCAACGAGGGGTTGATTCTCATCGGACAGCTTTGTATCTTTTGTATTGCCGCATTTTTTGTGGCCGGAGGCTCTATGACTCTGGGACAGTTTGTTGCCTGTGCTTCCTATTTTTCCACTTGCGCCTCTTATTACAATGCTCTGGGGCGGAAGCTGACGGATATCAGCGCCAATCTGGTGGGTATCCGGCGGGTGCAGGAATTTTTCTCCTGGGAGGAAGAGACAGACCTGCCTTCCGCAGGCAGTTATCCGGTGGAAAAAGGGGAAATCCGTTTCGAAAACCTGTCCTTCGGCTATGAGGGCGGACAGGAGGTGCTGAAAGGCTTTTATCTGGACATCCGTCCCGGGGAGAAAATCGCCTTTGTGGGGAAAAGCGGGGAAGGGAAAAGCACCCTGCTGCAGCTCCTCTGCCGCTTCTATGAGCCCTCGGAGGGAACTATATACGTGGACGGCAGGCCCCTGGCGGATTATACCTACGAAAGTCTCCGAAGCCAGATTTCCGTAGTCTGGCAGGACAACGGGCTGTTCCAGGGCAGCCTGCGGAAGAATATCCTGATGTCCGATGATAAATCCAGAGATCCCTTCCTGTGGGAAATTCTGGAGGGACTCAAACTGAAGGAAGTGGCCGAAGAGCTTCCGGAGGGGCTGGACACAATGGTTGGCAGCGGCGGAAGAGACCTGTCCGGAGGCCAGAAGCAGCGCATCGCCATTGCACGGTGTATTTGCCGGCAGCCGAAGATCCTGCTGCTGGATGAGGCTACGTCCGCATTGGATGAGGAGACGGAAAAGGCTGTAAATGCGTTTGTTTACAAACGGCTTCCTGACACGACCATTTTCTCTGTGGCACATCGCTTTTCCACCGTACTGGCGGCGGAGAAGGCTGTTGTCGTCGAGGACGGACAGGTAAGCGGCTTTGGGAAACATGATGCGCTGTTACAGCAAAATGCCCTGTACCGGACCCTGTTTGAAGAATATCTGAGTTCACAGCGCGGGAAATCCGATGAACATCGGAACATGCTGTAACGAGGGCATTCAGTGAATATCGGAAGATGATATGACAGAAAACAGCTGACGAATACAAGAATGTGCTGTGACAGAAAACGTTCGGCGAATATCAGAACATGCTGTGACAGAAAACAGCTGGCGAATATCAGAATATGCTGTGACAGAATTCATTCGGCGGATATCAGAACACGCAATGGCGAAAATCTTTGGATAAATATCAGATAGAAGCCGTGGCAGAAAGGAAACAGGATGCAAGATTATAGATAGAAAAAGCATCCCAGGGAAAATATGTCCCGAGAAACAGATATATTTCAGAAAGCCAAAGGAGATGCCCTTCAAATCCCCAAAAGCTTCCGCGGAAAATTATGTCTTTACATACTGCTCCAATTCCTGAAACGGGGCCTGCTGCTCGTCCCTCCATACTGCTACCTGCTCTTTCTGGAGGAAGTTATCACCCAGGGACGCCTGGAACTTCTGCTGCCCGTCTTCGCCCTCTACATCGGCGTATTCCTGGGCAAGACGCTTACCTCCGTCCTGGTGCAGGCTGTCTACAACCGGATTTTCCCGGTGCTGACGGCACAGTGGAAGGACAGAGTCCTGCGGCGATACGGCGCCCTGGATATTCCTGCCCTGCAGGGCTATACTCCCGGAGAGCTGAAGGAGCGCCTGCATCGTGACACAGAAAATATGGTAATGCTGTGGGAAAAGAAACTGGAGTTTGGAATTTCCCTCATTCACATACTGATTACCGCATGTGTTCTATTGTACCTGAACTGGATTCTGTTTCTGGCCAGCTGCCTGCTTCTGCCCCTGTCCTTTTTCGTCACCCGCCGTATCAAGGGCCGGAGCAATGCGGAATACGGAAAAATACGGAATATTCAGACTGAATACAATGATTTCTGTATCCACAATCTGTATTTCTGGAAGGAAGTCAAGACCGGCGCCGCCGGAAGGGAGCAGGAAAAAGAATTTGAGCGCCTGTGGGATGCCATGGGGAAAGCCTTCCTGAAAACCCATATGTTCTGGTTCATGAACCGCACCTTTCTGGCCTTTAAGGACGTATTCCTGACCAAAATGGGGCTCTACCTTCTGGGCGGAATTCTGGTCATCCGGCAGCTGGCTACGGTACCCGTGCTGTTGGCTTTCATGGAATATTATGGAGACTTTGTGAACAGCCTGCTGGCCCTTTCCGACAATGTGATGCTCTGGGGCGGGCAGGAAGAGTCGGCCAAACGCGTCCGCGCCCTCATGGAACTGCCCATGCCGGAGAGACCCCTGCGCCTGGACGCCTTTGAAAAGCTGGAGCTGCGCCAGATCGGTTTTTCCTATGAAAACAACCGGGAAACCATCCTCCGGGATTTCAGCATGGAGCTGTGCCGGGGAGAAAAACTCGCCCTTGTGGGCGAAAGCGGCTGCGGCAAAAGCACCCTCATCCGTCTCATGGCTGGATGCCTGGAACAGGACCGCGGCGAAATTTTCTGGAACGGGCAGCCATTCCGGCTGATACAGCGTACATCCCTATACGAAAAAACGGGTTTCCTGATGCAGGACACCAGCCTCTTCAACCTGACCATTCGGGAAAACCTGCTGTTTGGCAGGGACGGAGCTTCCGAAGAAGAGATGACGGATGCCTGCACCCGGGCCAATATTATGGACTTTATCCGTGAACTGCCCCTGCGATTCGAGACCGTCATAGGGGAAAACGGCATACGCCTGTCAGGAGGACAGCGGCAGAGGCTGCTGATTGCCAGGCTATTGTTGAAGAATCCCCAGCTTATCGTCTTCGACGAGGCCACATCCGCCCTGGATTACCAGAACGAAAACGAGATACTGGATCTCCTGCTCTCAAATGCCCGGGACAAGACGGTCATCATGGTCACCCACCGCAGCACGTCGGCAGCTAAATGCAGCCGCTCTGTCTGCCTGGAACGGAAGGCAAGGGGGATTTGATTTTTCAAGATCGACTGTATACGGGGCTGGATTTTGAAAAAATGTAAAGTATTTAACTGGCTTCAGCCACGTTTCCGGAGCACCTGCCTCACGGCCGTCATCCGGCATCTGCTCCACAGTTCATCCATATACGGAAATACGTTCTCCTCCACGCGTTGTTCCTCAAACCCCGCTTTCTCATAACAGCACAGAAAAATAAGTTCGAATAAGAAAACCGGACATTATCCATATCGGATAGTCCGGTTTTTATTTTGCGGCAAACCAATTAAGCAGAATTCTAAAATGAAACCTGAGTACAGAAAGTTATGAAGTTTTCGCAGAACTGCTTATTCTGCGAAAAGGAAAACAGGCATCCTTTCTGTATCATAGACTATATCGGCATTATTCTACCATACTTAATAGAAAGGTGCAACATATTTTTGTTTGGGGGCACGACCAGTTTTTTCCAGTTTCTGCGTTTATTCAGCGAAGTCAGAGCTTTTTTTATAAAAAACATGTGTGAAATGGATGCAAACAGGTTTTTATGGTCACTTTTGTGGTCAAAATCTCCGGAGCGATAAAACGCTCCGGACATACAAAGGAGGAACAGATAATGGCAAGACATGGAGAAAACATCAGGAAAAGGAACGACGGGAGATGGGAGGCGCGCTATCCGGTAATCGATACGGAGAAAGGCAGGAAAACATACCGATCTGTATATGGGAGCACCTATGATGAGGCGAAGGAAAAGCGGACACGAACCATACAGGCAATAGAAAAAAACGCTGCCTACTCATCGGAATATACGGCAGAGACGGAGAATACGCCTTACTCACAAATCCTCTTCTCGCAGGCAGCGGAGCAATGGCTGGAAATGATAGCAGATACACATAAGGCTTCTACTTATGTGAAGTACGGAAATGTTTACAGGATTCATCTGGAAGGAATCATAGGTTCATGTCTGCTAGCGGACATACCGAATCAGAAACTCCAGGAAAAGATTTTTGACCATTTATCAGAAAAGGGTCTGTCCGACAGTATACGAAAGAGCGTCTGCAGTGTAGCCAATCGGATTCTGGAATTTGCCGGACAGGAGTATTCTTTGTCAGTCTCCTTACTGAAACCAACGGCGGCAAAGCAGGTAAAGAGGCCGTTGGAGATATTTTCCAAACCGGAACAGTACCGCCTCCTGACATGCATTTATGAAAGTCTGGATCTGTTTAAGATTGCCCTTCTCCTCTGCATGTACACCGGGATGCGTCTGGGTGAACTGTGCGCTTTAAAATGGACGGATGTTGACTTTGGCGATGGTACGGTAACAGTAAACAGGACAGTACAGCGTATTGCTGCGAAAGGTTCTTTGCCAAAGACGATACTCATGGAAACAGACCCCAAAAGTGAATCCTCCAAAAGAGTAATTCCGCTTACTGACGAGATAATGGAGCTACTGAAAGGGCTTAAGGGGGAGGAGGCTTATGTATTCGGCGGGAACAAGCCTTTGGAACCGAGGACAATGCAATACCGGTTTCAAAGGACTCTGGGCGAATCAGAAATTGACAGGAGAAATTTTCACATTCTCCGCCACACTTTTGCTATGAATTGTGTGGAAAGCGGCATGGATGTAAAGACATTGAGTATGATTCTCGGGCATTCAGATGTGAAGATTACTTTAAACCGTTATGTGCATCCGACAATGGAATCCAGGAGGAGACAGATGGGGCGGCTCCCGGATTTTTATGGTCAGATTCGTGGTCAGTCGGTCTGAAAGAGGAGGTACTTTTTGACTTCCTGAAGATTTTCGCAGAATAAGCAGGTCTGCGAAAAAGGATTTCTGCCCGGGCTTATCCGGCATTACGGGGCATGGCGGTATGAAGGGGCATAAACATACTATATATAAGACTGTTTATCAATACAATCAGGTTCCGATTTCTGTAACTGATATGGAACGGATGCTGGAGATTGCCAGGGACTGCAGAGAGGTCAAAAATTACGTTTATGACCGATACAGCGGAATTCGCAGTCTGCCGAAGATTTACCCGGGCTATACCGTGCAGAATGAAATGACAAAAAGCGGACTGCGGGAAAGGTTGGGTTTGCCGTCCGTATATTTTTATCTCTCTATTTTTGACGCGCTGGGAGATATCAAGAGTCAGTGGGTGCGCACAAAAGGCCGGGTGGAGAAAAATATTCGGAATAATCCTAACTTGACAGCAAAGGACCGCCATTATCTGCGGTTTGTCATGAAACAGAGCAAGTGCTTTGAGGCCGTCCTTGCAGGAGGAGCTGATCCGGTAGAGGGTGAGCCGGATCTGCCGGCGGAATGGAGAGAGAGGTACACCGCCGTTTGCGCAGAAGTAGATACGCACAGGCTGAATCAGTATTTGCGCAGGCAGGTGCGGCGCCAGCTGGACAGACCCCATACGGAGGTGGCAGACGGCTTTCCCGTATCTCCGAAAGGATATCGGTATGCTGATCATGGAATTTATCTTTCCATGAAAGAAAGCCGTAAGAGACTTTTTGTTCCGCTTACAGATAACAATCAATATACGACGCAGATATATATTCGCCTCTGCCCGGAAGAAGGAAACATTACAATCAACATACCTATTGAAGTTAAACAGAGACACCCTGCGGGGTATGGCGGAGAAATAGGGCTTGCGATGGGACTTAAATGTATGTTTGTGACCGACAAGGGCGCATCATACGGGGAGAAATATCTGGAGTATCAGGCGGCGCTCACAGACTATGTGCGGGAAAAATTGCCCCGGCATCAGAGAAATGCGAAAAATAACCCCGGCATGAAAAAGTACAATGCAGGGAAAGCAAGGCTGGAAAAGGCGATGCACGATTATGTGAACCTGGAGGTGAACCGGATGCTTGAGACGGAAAAGCCAGGGGTAATTTATCTCCCCAAGCTGCCGGCAAAGTCCAAGGCCGGATTTAACAGGAGAGTGAATGCCACCGTCAATATGTGGCAGAGAGGCTTTATCAAGAGCCGGCTGCTTCAGAAATGCCGGGAACGGTCAATTGAGCTTACGGAGGTATTCGGCAAAGGGATCAGTACCCAGTGCAGCCGCTGCGATGCGGACGGGGAGAAGAAGGAAGATATGTTTCGATGCCCGGTGTGCGGGCTGGAATTGCCGGAAAGGCAGAATACCGCCGGAAATGTCCTGAAAAGAGGGCGTGCACAGCGGGAAGAAAAAGAGAAATGTTCATTATGAGGGGAACCGCGGATGAACGCAGCGAGAGCTTGCGTTTCACCGAAACCGGAGACGGGAATAGGAACGCGGGAAAACTTCTTTTGATAGAAAAACAAGAACGGCATTGGAAGCCGGTTTCTTCGGGAGCCGGGTATTGGGTATGCCAGGACCTATGGGAACTCGTATGCGGGAAACTGCGTTTGAGAAGTACCGGGAGCGAAGCAGGCGGGCTGGAGACAGGACGTCGGCATCACCTGGGAGGGTGACTAAATATATTTTATTAAAAACAGTAATTCCGGGGAGTGCCGGGATAAACCAGGCGGAGGCTTCGGGAAAAGAGAATTGAAAGGGAAAAGGCGCCAGGGAATTTTTACAAAGGGCAGATAGTATTCCCGGGAGGGAATGAGTCTGGAGGGATTCAATGAAAAAGGCCGAAAAAGACAGGTCAGGAAGCTGTATCGCCAGATGAAAGCATGGGTTTTGCACGGTGCGGATGACATCCGTTATGAGGAAATAGAAAGGCCGCAGCCAGCGGACTGTGAAGTTCTTGTCCGTGTACAGGCAGCAGGTATCTGCGGCTCTGACGTCCCGAGGATTTATAAGACGGGGGCACATGTCCATCCTCTGATACCCGGCCATGAATTTTCGGGTATAGTGGAAAAAACAGGGACATCTACGAATCCGGAATGGGAAGGGAAACGTGTCGGCGTGTTCCCTCTGATTCCGTGCAGGGAATGTATACCATGCAGGAAACGGCAGTATGAACTGTGCAGGAATTACAGCTATCTGGGCTCGCGCAGGAATGGCGGGTTTGCAGAATATGTCCTGGTACCAGAATGGAACCTGATAGAGTTGCCGGCCAATGTATCTTTTACGGAAGCTGCAATGCTTGAACCCATGGCAGTGGCAGTTCATGCTATGCGCAGAGTACGGATCTCCCATGGAGAATGGGCTGTTGTCTATGGGCTTGGCACAATAGGAATGTCACTTGTGATGTTTTTGATGGAGGCGGGCGTTCATAATATTATGGCGGTAGGGAATAAGGGTTTCCAGCTACAGATTGCTTGCAGATTGGGATTGGACGGGCAGCGTTGTTGTGACAGCAGAGGGCAGGATGCGGTTCAATGGGTGAGGGAGCACACAGACGGCACAGGGGCGGATATTGTTTTTGAATGTGTCGGCAGGAATGAGACGATCGCTCAGGCGGTCAGAATGGCAGCGCCGTCAGGATACGTCTGTCTGGTGGGAAATCCGTATTCGGATATGATGCTTGATAAAGACATTTACTGGAAAATTTTAAGAGACCAGCTTGTCATTACCGGGACATGGAATTCCTCTTTTATGCATCATCCTGATGACGACTGGCATTATGTCCTTGACAGGTTTTCACGGAAACGGGTTTCGCCGGAAAATCTGGTGACTCATAGGCTGCCTGTTGAGAGACTGAGGCAGGGGCTTCATATCATGAGGGATAAAACAGAGGATTATATAAAGATTATGGCAATAGGAACCGGAAGGCCTGAAGCTGAAGAGGCACATTGCACCGGGGTATATATACAGGGAGATCAATAATGCTGCCAGTATGCAGGGATATAGGATATATTAGAGGCGGCCCGGAAATGCAGGGGAGAACCGAATTGATAGAAGTATTTTGGATAGACATCAGAGGAACGTTATATAGAATATGCGATACACATCCGTAGGGACAAGAATGTCGGGAGAAGCAGGATGAGGAATGCACAGAAACAGGAAGTGCTGGGCTGTATGGAAAGTTTGCATCAGGCTCATGAAGAAATTAAAAGGGCCTTAACGGAGGGCAAATACAGTTTGGTTCAGAATATGCTCGGCGAATGTCAGGATTTTGCCGCAGCCTTGGGAGAGAACATTGAAAAGCTGGAAGGGGAAGGACATACGGCAGTAGCTTATCTGGAAGAATATTGCGAGGCATTGTACCATATTTATGGGGCATTGGATTCTGATCATGTCGGTGCCAACAAAATATATAAGAAACTTCGGAAGCAGCTTCTAAAGGCGGAGAACTGCGTTAAGAATGATATCCGTGTCAGAAAAGAGGTTGTTTTTCTGCCCTATAAGGCATCCATGTGGGATAGCCTGGAAAGCGTCTGGAAGGCAGCAAATGCAGATCCGGACTGCGATGCATATGTAATACCGATTCCATATTATGACAAGAATCCGGATGGGAGCTTTGAAAAAAGGCATTATGAGGCTTCTCTGTATCCGGAGTATGTACCGATAGTGCACTATGAGCAATATGACTTTGAGGAGCGTAAGCCGGATGTGGTATTTATCCATAATCCATATGACGATTGCAATTATGTGACCAGTGTGGATCCGTTTTTCTATACGAATAATTTGAAGAAATACACAGAGAAGCTGATTTACATTCCGTACTTTGTGTTGGGGGAATTTGATCCCGGCAATAAAAAAGCAGTGGAGAATATGGCGCATTTTGTGACGGTTCCGGGAGTGATAAATGCGGATAAAGTGATTGTGCAGTCAGAGAACATGAGACAGATATATATCAATGTGCTGACACAGTTTGCTGGAAAAGATACCCGAAAGACCTGGGAGAAAAAGATTCTGGGACTCGGTTCGCCGAAGCTGGACAAAGTGGTCAACACAAAAGTGGAGGATAAGGATATTCCGGAAGAATGGAAGCGCATTATTTACAGGCCGGATGGAAGCAGGAAGAAGGTCATTTTGTACAATACAAGTGTTAATGGGTTGTTGCGGCATAACGAGAAGATGCTGGAAAAGATACAGGATGCGCTTGGGATATTTAAGGAAAATAGAGATGAAGTGGCGCTGCTTTGGCGACCCCATCCGTTGATTCAGGTCACGATCAGTTCTATGAGACCGAAACTTTGGAGAGAGTACGAGAAGATTGTGGAGGAGTACAGGGAAGCGGGATGGGGAATCTATGACGATACCGCAGAGCTGGACAGAGCGATTGTGCTGTGCGATGGGTATTATGGGGATGCGAGCAGCCTGATGGAGCTGTGCCGGAAGATGGAGAAGCCGGTGATGATACAGAATGTGGAAGTCGGGGCGCAGCCAGGGCGCAAAAAGTAGGCAAACCGGGGCTTTCGGGCTTACAGTGGGTTGGGAACATAGAAAAAGGCAATCTGAGGAGAAGTGTATGTCACCTGAAATACATATGTTATATGAAATAAATAATCATGCATACAGGTTATATTTTAATGATTTAGCAATACTTCCTCATAAAAAGATTGCTTATGGATCTTCGGGAGGATTTAATGGCCTGTTTGAGATTGTGTTAGAGACTGGAAAATGCAAATATATAGGAATGTTTCCGAACGAGGAATTCTCTCAGGAATATATACATTTAGCAGCCGTATATTGTCAGCAGAAAGCGTTTTTCTTTCCACAGAGAGGAAAGTATATTTCGGTTTATGATATTGATAAGCAGAAAGTAATACAGATAGATTTTAGAGAATGTGAGTATCCGCATTATAGCAGAAATTACAAGATCGGACAGGTTTTTGCGTACGATGATAAAGTGTTTGCGGTAGGCGCAACGTACCCATATGTGCTTATTATAGATGCGGATACATTGGAGACGAGATTTATTCCCATAGAGACAGAAGAAAGACCGATATTCTTTCGGACAGGCGGATGCCAGATCAATGGCCACTATTATATTCCGTCTTTAAAGGGGGGGATTATACTTGAAATTGATCCGGCCACAGAATCTGTAAAGTCTCATTTTTGGGGGACGGAAGAGGACGGCGCCTGGTCAATGGCATTTGATGGAGAGGAGTTCTGGCTGACTCCGCATGCAGAGGGAGAGGGATTTCGGGTATGGGAACCGGGGAAGGGGATTATTCAGGAAATTGCGGATTTTCCGGAAGGATATCAGGCCGGAAAAGTGCCGTATGTGCACTGTTTTTGCGTCGGTAAGAATATTTTATGTCCGCCGTTTGATGCAAATATGATGATTACGCTTAATATAGAAGAAAAGAAGATAGAAAAAGTTGAACAGAGTTTTTTTCTGGGGGGTAAGATCAGCGGGATATCTTTTAGGATTGACTCATTTGTCTTTTTTAAGCTCCGGTTAGGGGAGGAAAGCTGGTACGCTCAAACGGGCAGGGATTTTGTGGTAGATATGCGGACAATGGAGCAGATAGACTATAGTTTTGTGTTTCATGAAAACAGGGAACAGTTTTCGCAGGATGTTATAACGGAAAAGATCCTCAAATCACCATTATGGAAAAAGAATATGATAGAAAATGAAAAAATGGGTCTTAAGGAGTTTTTGGCAGCCATATCCAGAGGAAGGACAATTTTTCAAGGGATTTAAGGTCAGGCAGCATGAAAAAGATTGTAATTATAGGGGCAGGAGAGATAGGGAAGCAGGCTTTGGCGTTTTTGGGGGCAGAGTTCGTTGCATATTTTGCGGATAATAAAAAGGCCGGAAGCACATATTGTGAAAAGCAGGTCTATCCTGTTGAAAAGGCGGCAGAGGAGAAAGAGCAATATGTACTGCTGCTTGCCATCACCAAATACAGAATGGAACTAACAAAACAGTTGAATGAATTAGGTGTTCATGATTTCTATTATTTTGATGATGATATCTATTTTGGGAATATATTTCAAGGATGCAATTTTCCGATGACAGAAAGGGCATCCTTTTATGACTGTATAAAAGATGTTCAGCCTGATACTGTCTGCATTTATGGAGACAGACGAAAAATCGGAAGTTTTGTTGCTGAAGTTATGGAGATAGATCATTGTGTGACAGAGAGTAGTGAAGAAGGTATCGGGCAGCTGGAGCGGCTGGCGAAAAAGTATTCCTATATTCTTATCAATGCTGAAAATTATACAGAAGAATTGATGGAAAAGTTAAACACCTTAAAAGCAAATGTTTGGTTTGTTGTAAAGTATTATTCCACAAATTATTACCAAAAGAACAGGCTTGGCCAATATAAGGGTATACATAAGGGAAAACGTTGTTTCATTATTGGAAATGGTCCAAGTCTTAGAATGGAAGATTTGGATGTACTTGCTAAGCAGAGGGAGATTTGCTTTGGTCTGAATTTGATTCATATGGCTTATCCAAATACAAGATGGAGGCCGGATTATATATGCGTTTCGGACATACTTACAATCAAAAAGAATGCAGAGAAGATCATTAAGAATAATAATTGTCCGCTTTTTATAGCGGATTCTTTCTTGAGGCTTTATGGAGATGAGCTTGTGGATAGAAGGATTATGCCGTTTTGCAAGTTATATTCGGATGAGATAAAGCAGTATGAGTATGGTTTCTCAAGAGATATAGAACAAGGAATCTGCAATGCAAATTCTGTGGCTTACTATGCACTTCAAATTGCTGCATATATGGGGTTTGAGGAGATATATCTTCTTGGCATGGATAATGGTAATTGGGCGCTGCATTTTGATGGGGAGTATCTGGAGGAGGCGGATGTCTTACGACAGAACTTTGATTGGACGATGGAAAGTAGAATTATTTTACAGGCATTTCAAAAAGCGGAAGAATTGTCAAAAGAGTATGGCTACAAGGTTTATAACGCAACAAGAGGCGGATACTTGGAGGTACATGAAAGAGTAGATTTTGATAAACTCTTCGGCGTCTGATCTTGATTGGAAAATGTTTTCAGCAGCACTTATAAACTAAGGAAATGAGAGGAAAAATCAGTATGAAAAAAGTGGTGCTTATTGGAGCAGGGAAGATAGGGGGACAGGCCCTGGAATGCCTTGGAGAGGAGCTTGTAGAGTATTTTGTTGATAATCATAAGGCAGGACAAACTTATATGGAAAAGCCAATATACTCTATGGAGAAACTGATGGCGGATCGGGAAAAGTATTTGTTTCTTCTTACGATTGCAGATATGAAATATCGGGATGAGTTTATAGACCAGCTCTATCGGATGGGTATAAATGATTTTTATTATTTTGATTGCGGAATTTACAAGAGGAACATTTTTCAGAAGTCTGATTCGCAGGTATATACAAGAAAAACATTATATGAGGATATGGTGGAAGTTAACCCGGAACGGGTATGTGTGTTAGGCGGTGAAAGGCAAATCGGACGATTTGTAGCGAATCTTTTTGAAATAGAAAACTATTATGATGAAACAAAATTCTATTTAACACCTGATTTGGCAGATGAGTATGATTTCATATTTGTTAATGTAAAGAATTATAGTTATAAGCTCCACAGTCAGTTGAAAACTACAAATATCAAAATTTATTATATTGCACATTATTATAATTCCTACAACTTTTTAGCAAAAAGAGGACTTGCGGAATTTGCCGGAAAGTATAAAGGAGAGAAGCGTTGTTTTATCATCGGAAACGGTCCAAGCCTTACTTCCAGAGATTTAGATTTGCTTGCTGAACATAATGAGTTTTGTATTGGACTGAACATGGTGCAAGAGATTTATAGTCAAACAAAATGGAGGCCAAATTATATTTGTATATCTGATAAATTAGTTATTTCCCAGAAGCTGGATTATATTTTAGAAAATAATAGTTGTCCTATATTTCTTAGTGCTGCTGTCCAATTATGCCTTTCTCCGTTTCAATATGAAAAGGCAATTCTTTTTCATGAGGCAAATAGTCAAGATCGCGTTTATCGGGTGATAAGATTTGGGACGGAGCTTTCGAATGGAGCGATTCCAAGTGGGTGGCCGGTTTCATATACAGCCATACAATTAGCGGTATATATGGGGTTTGACAAAATTTTTCTCTTAGGAATGGATAATTCTAATTGGACAAAGTGCAGTAGTGATGACAACAGTTTATTTATGAACGATCGAAATGAAGAGTTGATAACCTGGGTTTGCACAAATGCATATAAGAGAGCAGAGGCTGCTTCAATAGAATACGGATTCAAAATATATAATGCGACAAGGGGCGGATGCCTAGAGGAATTCGAACGTGTAAATTTTGATAAGTTATTTAGCAAGTTGTCTTAATAAATTTTAGAAAACATGAGGAAGTATTCAGTATGAAAAAAGTGGTGCTCATTGGAGCAGGAAATATAGGAAAACAGGCATTGGAATGTCTTGGAGCAGAATTTATAGAGTACTTTATCGATAATAATAAGGCGGGACAAAATTATCTGGAAAAGTCAGTTTATTCTATTAATAAAATAATAGAGGATCAGGGAAAATATTTGTTTCTTCTTACTATTGCACATATTCAATATCGAGAAGAATTAATGGATCAACTCAATAGGATGGGTATAAAAGATTACTATTATTTTGAGCAGGCAATTTATATGGGAAATATTTTTCAACGTTTTGATGTGCAGGTATATACAAAAAAGTCGTTGTATGAAGATATGATAGGAATCGATCCGAAAAGAGTATGTGTCTTAGGGCGAGAAAGGAGAATAGGCCGATTTATCGCAAATCTTCTTGAGATTGAGAATTTTTATGATGAAACGGAGTTTTACGTGGAATATAGATTAACAGACAAATATGATTATCTATTTGTTAATGTAAAGAATTATAATAGTGAACTCCATAACCGATTAAAAGAGTCCAATATCAAAGTCTACTATATTGCACATTATTATAATTTCTATAATTATTTGGTAAGAAAAGGGTTTAAGGAATTTTCTGGAAAGTATAAAGAGAGAAAGAGATGCTTTATTGTTGGAAATGGACCAAGTCTTGTTTCTGAGGACTTGGATGTACTTGCAGAACATAACGAATTTTGTATTGGATCGAATATGATACACAAAATGTATTCCAAAACAAAATGGAGACCAAATTATATCTGCATATGTGATAAACTGGTTATCTCCCAGAATCTGAATCACATTTTAGAAAATAATAACTCCCCTGTATTCGTGAATGATGCGGTGCGTTTATATCTTTCACCGTTTCAGTATGATAATGCAATTCTTTATCATGAGGCGTTTAATAGGGATGATGATTATCGGATTGTAAGATTCGGGACAGAACTTTCGGATGGAAGTATTCCAAGTGGATGGACAGTTACTTATATTGCTATAGAACTGGCAATATATATGGGGTTTGAGGAGATTTATCTTCTTGGAATAGATAATTCTAATTTAGCAAAGCATTGCTGTGATGATTATTGGTCAGAAAGCTCAGTTCAGAAAGACCAAAGTGAGGACGAATTGCAACTTATTGTTTTCGGACACGCATATAAGCGGGTAAAGGCAGCTTCGATAGAATTTGGTTTTAAGATATATAATGCGACAAGGGGCGGATGTCTGGAGGAATTTGAACGTGTAAATTTTGACGAGTTATTTTAGTTTTATTAGACATTTAGTGTGTAAAGTTAACTGTAAGTTTAAAACAGCTTTCTTTCGATATTCCCAATTCCATCATATTTTATGAAGCGTCAAATAGAGGAAAGGTACGAAGATATTAATGGAGAAACTTATTATTATAGGAGCAGGAGGGTATGCTAAATCGGTTTTGGATTGCAACAGTGTACAAAGGGATACATATAAAAAAACAAAATAATGGACTGCCAACCTACTGAAAAACCGCTCTTTCACAACGAAGGGCGGTTTTTTCATGGGCGCAGGGAAAGGAGGCAACCCAACTACCGGGGCTTGACAAGAGAGGTCAAGCCCTTTTTTCATGCCAGAAAACCAAGAAGGAGGTATTGCGAATGGCCGATGAAAAATCGAAAAACCTGACTGGCGCAGACGGTCCGGGCAAAGACCCGGCACAGCCCGAGGCGGGCGGCTCCCCCGCTCCGGGGAAGGAGCAGAAAGCACCCGAAGCCGCCGCACCGGAAAAAGCGGTAAAGGAGCCGGAAAAGGCCACCTCGGAAAAAGCGGCAAAGGAGCCGGAAAAGGCCACCCCGGAAAAAGCGGCGAAAGAGTCGGAAAAGGCCGCTCCGCAAAAGGCGGCAAAGGAACCGGAAAAGTCTGCCCCGGAAAAGGAGGCGAAGGAACCGGAAAAGGCAGCCCCGGCGAAGGAAGAAAAGAAACCGGAGATTCCCAAAGAGCAAAAGGCGGAGGCCCCCAACGTGTCCTTCTACAACTTCTCCGAAATCATGGCGGGGAAGAAGGAGGCACAGAAAGCCCCTCCCGCACTGTCAACGCCAATTTGAAATTGTAAGAAAACGCCGAAGAAATTTTGTCATTTTTCGGCGGTGGTGGGTAACAAAATCAGCAGTTGCCTTGCTCAAAAAGAGTGTTCACGATTTGCTGTTTCTGACGCATAAATTCTTT
>OFFY01000390.1_pt1 | contig 45424 bp, 44 predicted proteins | sample 1521481 | NCBI WGS metagenome assembly OFFY01 (sample SAMEA3504117, study PRJEB24116) | mouse gut metagenome | biome: mouse gut; feature: mouse-associated habitat; material: faeces | place: Denmark | collected 2011
TTTCTGGGCGTAAGGTGTATTTTGGGTTTTCTTTTCCGGCTAGGTATGATATACTAAGACTGCGACACAATTTCATATATCTCGTTTAAGGGAAATCACTTTGGCAAAGGGTGTTTTCTCTCTTTACTTATGCCTTAGACGGGATGAGATTGTGTCGCAACAATGAGGGATTCACTTTTGCGGGTGCGTCTCATCATTGGGGCGCACTTTTTTTGCGCCTGATTACGCTGACGTGTTCGGAGGTAAGAAAATGGGCGATGACATTATCAAGAGCGAAAACTTCGAGGTTGTTTCTTGTGCAGAAATAACAGATATTGATAGTAAATCGGATTTCCAAAAACTGAAGCTAACTCCTTCGCAAAAGATTCAAATGAGTGGATTGTTACAACATCTGCCCGCTGCGATTGCAACAGAAGCAATGAGCAAGGCTTATATTTTGAAACTGCCAGAGGGACTGTCCGGGTTTTGTCATCCGATGCAATACGCTACAGGAGGAATAGGGACACCGATCCAGGGGGTAGGCGGTGCAATAGTCGGTCATGCCTCTTTACACGAGCTTTCTGCGCAGGCAGCAGTTTTAGGAATATTCAATGTGATGTCGATTGCTTCCGGACAGTATTTTCTCGCTCAAATAAACAGCGAGCTTAAAACCATGAATCAGAGCATCGACAAGATTTTAGAATTCCTTTACGGAGATAAAAGAGCGGAGCTGATTTCAGAAGTAGGCTTTGTCAAATCCGCTTATCAAAACTACAACTCTGTTATGCAGCATGAACAGCAGCGTTTTGCAACTCTTGTCAGTTTGCAGGAAGCTAAGAAAATTGCTATGAAAGATATTGAGTTTTATATGTCTGATTTGGATACAACGGTAAATGGTAAAAGTGGATCGGACATCGTATCCTTTATAGACAAGACTTTTCAGATTAAAGAGTGTCTGGAATTATCAATACAGCTTTATTCCATGAGCAGTCTGTTGGAGATTTATTATTCGCAAAATTATGATGTGGACTATATTTCCAATGTAGAGGAAGAAGCTGTTACATATGTTGGAAAATGCGAAAAGCGTATGTTGAGTTGCTTTAGTAAACTGAGTACCCACATTCAGAATTTTAAAGAAGGTCCTTTAAAAAAGATTGACAAGCCGATGCTTGAAAAGAGAGTTAATTCAGTTGTTGATTCTTTCAGTCGAGGAACAGAATCTGAAATACTGCAATCGATACGTTCGGTTTTACACGCATCGAAAAAAAGAGCAGAATGTTATGTAAGCGGTAACGGAGATCTATATTTGAGAAAATCATCTTGAATGGATGCGGAAAGGAATCGGTTATGAGCAAAAATGGAAAAAAGAAGCGTAGCACTGCTGGTTTGATTTTGGATGTGTTTCTTACATTCTTCACCGGCGGTCTATGGCTCATATGGATACTGATAAGGTATTTGAGAAATAATAGTTAGAACTGTAAAAATTGAATATTGTCATTTGGTAGACAGAGTTACTTTCGAGTTTCTCTGTCTTTTTTATTCGCATAAAATACATCGCCCTTTATGAAACAATAAACAAATTACATGGAGGTACTGTTATGAGTATAGTAACAAAAGTGGCAAAAATGAGATTATTCTTTCATGCAAATATGCTGGATGTCTGTAATGTAGCTAATCAGTTAGGTATATTAAAGGACGAGAAAGCAGAAGAAATCATGAAGGGACATACCATGAAGTGTTTTGATGCGATGGAACATATGGGACTTGATGTAAAGAAATTTATCGAATCAAAGGATTGAGCCGACATCGGCTCTTTTCTTTTGCTATTTTTTACTTCGCGAAAAAAACATACCCTTTTATGAAGAGAAAGGATAAAATAGCCATTTTTTCATTCTCTTTTTGTGTTTGCGAAAAAAAATTGAAAGGAGGTCACGAAATGTCAAAGAACACAAAATTGGAAAAAGATTTCCAATCAAAGCTGATAAAAGAACTCAAAAAAATGTTTGTTGGCTGTATGGTTATGAAATTGGATTCCAGTTATATTCAGGGTATTCCAGATCTGCTGGTTCTTTATGGAAATAAATGGGCCTCTTTAGAATGCAAAAGAAATGCTGGTGCTAGCAAGCGCCCAAATCAGGAACATTATGTTAAATTGATGGATAAGATGTCTTTTTCGAGATTCATCTGTCCTGAAAATAAGGAGGAAGTGTTAAATGAACTTCAACAAACATTCAAATCTTGAAGGGCAACACGCCTTTCTTGGAGCAAGTAAGTATCATTGGATAAATTATTCTGATGAGAAAGTTGCTGAAGCATATTCCAAATTTCTTGCAACACAAAAAGGAACAGTCCTACATGAATTTGCCGCACAATGTATAAAGCTTGGTCAGAAACTCCCTAAATCCCATAAGACATTAAACATGTATGTTAATGATGCCATAGGATTTAGGCTGACACCTGAGCAGATATTATATTATTCTGAAAATTGTTTTGGAACGGCAGATGCTATAGGATTCAGAAATGGTTTATTACGAATACATGATTTAAAGACCGGAGTGATTCCGGCACACATGGAGCAGCTTGAAATATATGCCGCTCTTTTTTGTTTGGAATATAAAATCAAACCGGCTGAAATAGAGATGGAGCTTAGGATTTATCAAAGTGATGAAATTCTGTACCATAAACCGACAGTGGAAGATATTGTTCCAATAATGGATAGAATCGTCACGTCAGACAAAATAATTGCAAAAATTAGAGCAGAGGAGGCTTAGACATGAATCAGGTAGCAGAAGATATACTTATGCACTATGGTATGCCTAGGCGTTCTGGGCGCTATCCATGGGGTTCCGGTGACAACCCATATCAGCATAGCGGAGATTTTCTCAGCCGTGTTGAAGAATTGAAAAAGCAGGGGCTTTCAGAAAAGGAGATTGCCGACAGTTTTGGTTTGACAACTACACAATTTCGTACTCAAAAATCTTTAGCAAAGAATGAACGCAGAGCCTTGGAAGTTGCTACAGCTAAGGGGCTTCGTGAAAAAGGATATTCTTTGAACGAGATTGCTGAAAAGATGGGATACACGAACGATTCATCTATCCGCTCTTTATTAAATGAAAGTTCGGAATCCAATATGAATCAGGCACAAAAGACTGCTGACTTTTTGAGAAAGCAGATTGATGAAAAAGGAATGATAGATGTCGGCACCGGAGTGGAAAGAGAGCTTGGTATTTCAAAAGAAAAATTGAATCAGGCTCTTTATATTTTGGAAATGGAAGGCTATCCGGTATATGGTGGTGGTGTTCCTCAGGTTACTAATCCCGGAAAACAGACAAATATTAAAGTTATCTGCCCTCCGGGAACAGAACATAAGGATATTTATGATTACGAAAATGTTCATTCACTGACAGATTATGTATCGCATGACAATGGTGAAACATTCGACACCTTTGTTTATCCTAAAAGTATGGATTCCAAAAGACTTGAAATATGTTATGCAGAAGACGGTGGAATACATAAGGATGGAGTTATTGAGTTAAGAAGAGGTGTTGATGATTTATCACTTGGCGATTCCCATTATGCTCAGGTCCGCATTTTGGTAGACGATACCAAATATTTGAAGGGCATGGCTATCTATTCGGATGACTTGCCGCCCGGTGTGGATGTTAGATTCAACACAAATAAGAAGCAGGGAACACCGATGGGTGATGTTCTGAAAAATATTAAAGATGATCCTGACAACCCATTTGGCTCGTTGATTAAAGCTGGTGGGCAGAGTTATTACATTGATAAGAACGGAAAGCGTCAGTTGTCTTTGATAAATAAACGTGCCGAAGAGGGCGATTGGGGAGCGTGGTCTGACAAACTACCATCACAATTTTTGTCCAAGCAGAGTCTTCATCTCGTTAAGAAACAGTTAGGTTTGGCCGCATCTGACAAACTTGCAGAGTTTGATGAGATATGTCGTCTGACAAATCCGACTGTTAAGAAGACACTTCTCAAATCGTTTGCAGATGATTGTGATGCGGCAGCAATCCATTTACAGGCAGCAGCTCTTCCTCGTCAAAAGTATCAGGTAATACTGCCAATTACTTCTATGAAAGATAACGAAGTTTATGCGCCTAACTATAAAAATGGTGAACAGGTGGCTTTGATTCGGTATCCACATGGAGGTACATTTGAAATTCCTATTGTCACTGTTAATAATAAACAACCAGAAGCAAAAAGAGTTTTGGGTAATGCCCTTGATGCGATCGGTATTAACAGCAGAGTTGCCGAGAGATTATCTGGCGCTGATTTCGATGGTGATACAGTAATGGTAATTCCTACTGGCGGTAAAGTAAAAATTACATCTACCTCTCCGTTGAAAGGGCTTGAGGGATTCGATCCAAAAACTTCCTACCCTTACAAAGAGGGTATGAAAACTATGAGAAATACTCAGACAGAGATGGGCAAGGTGTCTAATCTCATAACCGATATGACACTTAAAGGGGCGACACAGGATGAATTAGCCAGAGCTGTCCGCCACAGCATGGTTGTTATTGATGCTGAAAAGCATAAGCTGAATTACAAGCAGAGCGAGATAGATAACGGCATAGCCTCCCTTAAGAAAAAATATCAGGGGCACTATGACGAAGATGGTAAGTATCACGAAGGTGCAGCTACCCTCATATCCCGTGCGAAATCAGAGACCTCCGTACTTAAAAGAAAGGGCAGTCCTATCATTGATCCAAAGACAGGAGAACAATCATATAAAGAGGTTTATGAGGAGTATGTGGATAAAAAAACTGGCAAAACTAAGGTTCGCACACAAGCCTCTACAAAAATGGCTGAAACACGCGATGCCAGAACGCTGTCTTCCGGACATCCAGTTGAAGAAGCATATGCCGACTATGCAAATCAAATGAAATCATTAGGAAACAGAGCAAGAAAAGAAATGCTTTCCACAGGCAAGATTGCGTACTCAGCATCTGCAAAAGCGGCATATCAGCCAGAAGTTGATAGTTTGTCAGCAAAACTCAATGTAGCGCTTCGTAATGCACCAAAAGAAAGGCAGGCTCAAGTGATTGCGAATGCTAATGTAGCGGCAAAGAAGAAAGACAATCCAGACATGACAAATGCGGAAATCAAGAAAGCCGGACAACAGGCACTCACATCAGCAAGAGTTAAAGTTGGTGCAAAAAGGGAACCAATTAAATTGACAGACAAAGAATGGGAAGCTATTCAAGCTGGTGCTATCAGCGAAAACAAACTCAAGCAAATCATTAACAATGTAAATATTGATGAACTAAGGCAAAGAGCTACACCAAGAACGACAACGTCTTTAAGCTCTGCTAAAATCAGTAAGATTTCATCAATGAACGCTTCGGGTTATAGTATTGCTGAAATAGCACAAGCTTTAGGAGTTTCAACATCAACAGTATCAAAATACTTATAACAGAAAGGAGAGTGAACACCCATGCAAAGGGAGTGCAGGCTTACAACATTTGACAATCCTTATGATCCATTTGAACAGTTCACTTCTTGGTTTCTGTTCGATGTGGAAAAAGGTTATGATACTTGTTCTTATTTGGGAAGAATTGCAAAGACTTCTGAACAATTCTCTGAAGAAGAGAACAATATGGAAACTGAACGCGCAATTGATGAAATAATCAAGTACGATTTCAGAAATATCTACAGGAAGGTAACAAGACAAGTTGCTGCCGGCTTGACAAAAGAATAACGCATCTAACGGTACCTATGTGGTTTGTAGGTGTTTGGCGTATTATTTTAAAACTTCGCTTTTCTTTGTCATCACACATCAAATGAATGAAATCTAATTTCTTTTTCATTTGAAATAAAATTAACAGAAAATAAAAAACCTGTTACAAAAAATTTTTATAAGACCAAAGACTGCTTTGAATGCATAGTGGGGGTGTCTGCAAAAAATGCGCCCCCTCCTACATCGCGGCGGTCTTTAAAATTTCTCCGGGGGATATTTTCGGAAAAAGGTCTTTACATAGGATGACATTTAAAGAGGCTCCCAGGATTGGCATAAATGAGTTTTACTCTTTCTTTTTTCTCCTTTCAGGTAAAAAAGTTTTTCACCGGTCTTGGGGGTTTCTTTAAATGTCATCCAAAACAGATGTAAAATTAGGATATTTCCGATTCAAAGTATCTGTATAGTAACCAATAAATTATGCAAGGAGGCAGTTAAGATGAGAAAAACACAGACAAAAAATTCTTCAGGCGCCTCTAAAAAGATGAGACCGGCTCTCAATCCGGAAGCAAGAGAGAATCAGTTGGTGTCTTTGGCTGTTGACCTTGCAGAACAGCAGCTTCGTGATGGAACAGCTTCTTCACAGGTCATAACTCATTACCTAAAACTCGGTTCCCAGAGGGAAAAGCTCGAACGGGAGAAAATCGCATTAGAGAATGAACTGACAAGGGCAAAGACTGAAGCGGTTGGCTCATCGAAGCACATTGAAGAATTGATGGAGCAGGCTATTGACTCTATGAGACGATATAGCGGAAATGGAGATCCGGATGAATATTAGGACTTATTCAGAACTGATTCAAATTCCGACTTTTGAAGAACGATATGAATATTTGAAACTCGGAGGAGAAATCGGGGTGGAAACATTCGGATTCGAGAGATATCTAAATCAAAGATTTTACCGTTCTAAGGAATGGAAAGCTTTGAGAGATGAAATTATCGTCCGCGATAACGGATGTGATTTGGGAGTAATCGGATATGAGATATATGGAAAAATCTATATCCATCACATGAACCCAATCACAGCAGACGATATCCGGAACAATACAGAGTATCTTATGAATCCGGAATTTTTAATTTCCACGACGCATAACACACATAATGCAATCCATTATGGAGATAGTGATTTGCTGAATGCTGCTGTGCCAGTGGAGCGAACAAAAAATGACACTTGCCCTTGGAGGCAAAACTGAACAGGAGGTAAAGAAAGATGAGCAATGAAACAACCAATGCAAATGAGGTAAATCATAACAACGAGGTACTTGAAAATAGTCAGCAGGAAGGAGCAGTAATGGAAGACAATGCAAAATATTATCCTGAACAGCCAGTTTCTACACAGGAGAAAAACACCAATATTCTTTATGGTATAGTCACAAACTGCAAGCAGCTTAATGTCCGCCGGGAGGCACAGAAGAGAGCCGACAATGTCCTCTGTGTCATTTCAGCAGGAGATGTATTGGAGATTCACAAAGACCGTTCTACAAATGCATGGTTCTATGTTACAACAGCAGACAGCATCGCCGGGTACTGCATGAAAGAGTTTGTTGCTGTAGAGCAGTAACGAGGAGGAGCTATGGAAAGTATACTGACATCAATTAAAAAGCTGCTTGGGATTACCGAAGAGTATGAACACTTTGATACTGACATTATCATGCATATCAATTCTGTCTTTTCTATCCTGACCCAACTTGGTGTCGGTCCGGAAAATGGGTTTTCCATTACAGATAAAGATGCTACATGGGATGATTTTATCAAAGACGATTCTCAGCTTGAAATGGTTAAGTCCTATATGCATCAGAAAGTAAAGCTGTTTTTTGACCCGCCGTTAAGTAGTGCTGTCATAGAATCCACCAACCGCATACTTAGTGAATTGGAATGGAGAATCAATGTGGCAGCGGAATCTGGGAAGAAGGAGGAAATTCAAAATGGATAACACATTACAACATCATGGTGTCCTTGGACAAAAATGGGGTGTCAGGCGTTTTCAGAATCGTGATGGAACCTTAACTTCTGCTGGAAAAGCTAAGCAATCAACTGGTAAATCGGATCAGCAAAAAGAATCTGAAAACCGTAAACGCTACGATGCTCATAATCGCGGTTCATTGACAGACGCCCAGCTTCGTAAAAAGATTGAAAGACTTCAGATGGAAAAGCAGTTACGAAAGCTAACGGAAGAAGAAATCAATCCAGGAAGAACAGAAGCAAAAAGGGTTTTATCGCAGATAGGAACCAAGGTTGCATCGACGGCAATTACTGGTGCTGCATTATACGGAGTTAAAGCCGCAGTAACAAAGGATTTCAATGTGAAAGATTTTGGTAACGCCATATTCAATGGTGGTCCAAAAAAGAAATAGGAGGAGAATATTTATGGCATTATCTAATACGGCCACACCTAAGTACTACGGCCAGTTTAGAGATGCCGTAATAAGAGGTGAAATCCCGGTATGCAAAGAAATCTCTATGGAGATGAATCGCATTGACGACTTGATTGCCAATCCTGGAGTATGGTATGACAACCAGGCTGTCGAAGGTTTTATACAGTATTGCGAAGGAGAACTGACGCTTACGGATGGAGGAAACCTCAATCTTCTGGATGTTTTTAAGGTGTGGGCCGAACAGGTTTTTGGCTGGTATTACTTTGTTGAGAGGAGTGTATATGAGCCGTCTGCGGACGGACATGGAGGACATTACGTCAATAAAACAGTTAAAAAACGTCTGATTAACAAACAGTACCTGATAGTTGGACGTGGAGCCGCTAAGTCCGTATATGATTCGTGTATTCAAAGTTTTTTCCAGAACGTTGATACGTCAACAACACACCAAATCACAACAGCGCCTACGATGAAACAGGCAGAGGAAGTTATGTCCCCCATAAGAACTGCAATAACTCGTTCGAGAGGTCCTTTGTTTAAGTTCTTAACTGAGGGTTCGCTGCAAAACACAACGGGTTCCAAAGCAAATCGTACAAAATTAGCTTCTACCAAAAAAGGAATTGAAAATTTCCTTACTGGTTCTTTATTGGAAATTCGTCCAATGTCAATAGCAAAACTCCAAGGACTTAGAGTAAAAATCGCAACCGTTGATGAATGGCTGTCCGGGGACATTCGGGAGGATGTTATCGGGGCGATTGAGCAGGGCGCATCAAAAGTTGACGATTACTTAATAATCGCAACAAGTTCGGAAGGTACTGTTCGTAATGGAAGCGGGGATACAATCAAAATGGAGTTGATGGACATCTTAAAAGGTGACTATATCAATCCTCATGTTTCTATATGGTGGTATAAACTTGATTCGGTCGATGAAGTTTCAAGACCAGAGATGTGGCTGAAAGCAAACCCAAACATAGGAAAAACAGTTACATATGAGACATATCAATTAGATGTGGAACGTGCAGAAAAAGCTCCGGCAGCCAGGAACGATATCCTTGCTAAGCGTTTTGGCCTTCCCATGGAAGGTTATACCTATTACTTTACTTATGAAGAAACACTTCCTCATCGAAAAAGAGATTATTGGCAGATGCCATGTTCTTTAGGAGCAGATTTATCAAGAGGTGATGATTTCTGCGATTTCACATTTTTATTCCCATTGGCAAACGAAGCATTTGGTATAAAAACACGGGCATATATTTCAGAACTGACATTGATGAAGCTCCCAGCCGCTATGAGAATCAAATATGATCAATTCATAGCTGAAGGGAGTTTAATTGTTATGGATGGAACTGTTCTTGATATGATGCTTGTTTATGAAGACTTGGACAATCATATCAGTGATCTTGGTTATGATGTGAGATGTTTTGGGTATGACCCTTACAACGCAAAGGAGTTTGTCGATAGATGGGCTGCTGAGAATGGTCCATTTGGTATTGAAAAAGTCATTCAGGGTGCAAAGACAGAATCTGTTCCCCTTGGAGAATTAAAGAAACTTTCAGAAGAAAGAATGCTTTTGTTTGACGAAGAGCTGATGACTTTTTGTATGGGTAACTGCATTACCTTGGAAGATACAAATGGGAACCGTAAATTGTTGAAGAAACGGAATGAACAAAAAATTGATGCCGTTGCGGCTATGATGGATGCTTATGTGGCATTCAAACTTAACCGGGACGCATTTGAATAGGAGGAATAAAATGTCGCTAAGTATAGGCGCAAGGCTCCAACATGCATGGAGTGCCTTTCGTAATAAAGATCCGGCAATACGTTACGGCGATATTGGGCCCGGATATGGGTATCGCCCAGACCGTGTAAGGTTCACGCGTGGTAATGAACGCTCTATCGTCACTTCTGTATATAATCGCATTACGCTTGATGCGTCAGCCATCAATATATATCATGCCCGATTAGATGATAATAACCGGTTTACAGAGATTATCGAATCTGGTCTTAACACCTGCCTTACTTTGGAAGCCAATATTGACCAGACAGCCAGAGCGTTTTTTCAGGATGCCGTAATGTCAATGCTTGACGAGGGATGCGTCGCATTGGTTCCAGTTGATACAACGCTTGACCCCAATGTTACAGGCTCCTACGATATCCAGTCTATGCGTACAGCACAGATTTTAGAATGGTATCCGGAACGTGTGAGATTAAGGTTGTATAACGAAAGAATTGGAAGGAAAGAGGATATTACACTTCCCAAAAACATGGTGGCAATTATTGAGAATCCGCTTTATTCCGTAATGAATGAACCGAATTCAACCATGCAGCGTCTGATAAGGAAATTAAATTTGTTGGACGTTATTGATGAACAGAGTGGATCTGGGAAACTGGATTTAATTATTCAGTTGCCATATGTAATAAAAACAGATGCACGACGCCGACAGGCTGAAGAAAGGAGAAAAGAGATTGAAAATCAGCTTACCGGATCGAAGTATGGAATTGCATATACTGACGGTACGGAACGCATCACACAGTTAAATCGTGCGGTTGACAATAATCTAATGACTCAGATTGAATACCTGACGAGTATGCTATACAGCCAGTTAGGAATCACGCAGAGTATTTTAGATGGAAGCGCCGATGATAAAACAATGCTGAATTATTACAATCGTACAATCGAACCGATTATTTCAGCCATAGTCGATGAAATGAAACGTAAGTTTCTTACAAAAACAGCAAGGTCACAGAAACAGTCAATTCTTTTCTTTAGAGACCCATTCAAACTTGTCCCGGTCGCTGACATTTCTGAAATTGCGGATAAATTCACCCGTAATGAAATCATGACATCTAACGAAATCAGACAGATTGTCGGAATGAAGCCGTCTGACGATCCAAAGGCTGATGAACTTAGGAACAGCAATATCAGCGAACCAGCAGGGGAATCCAAAGAAACAGATGCATCTGCGGAAGTGGCTAATTTTATTGAGAAAAATAAGGAGGAAATTCAAAATGAAGTATGATTTCAGTGGCTGGGCCACACGAAACGACTTGACATGTTCTGATGGAAGAATCATCAAGAAAGATGCTTTTAAGCATAACGATGGCGAAACAGTTCCATTGGTTTGGAATCATCAGCACAATACCCCCGATAATGTTTTGGGTCATGCTGTGTTGGAAAACCGTGAAGATGGTGTTTATGCTTACTGCGAATTTAATGACAGTGAGTCTGGGCTTACGGCAAAGAAGCTGGTTGAGCATGGGGATGTAAGATCGCTTTCTATATTTGCTAACCAGTTAAAGGAAAGCGGTAAAAATGTATTACATGGTATTATCCGTGAAGTCAGTCTTGTTCTGGCAGGAGCGAATCCGGGGGCATTTATTGAATCGGTTATTGCTCATGGAGCGGATTCAGAAACAGGTCTTATTATTGGGTATGATGAGAACATCATGTTGTATCATTCTTCTGACAAGGAAGACGATGACAAAGATGATAAGAAAAAAGACGCATCAGAGGAGAAAAAGGAAGAGAAAGAAGATGGCGATGACAAAGAAACCATCCAGGATGTTTTTGATTCTATGTCGGAAAAGCAGCAGAAAGCCGTATATGCCATGCTTGCCCAGACAGCGGAAAAAGCCGGAGATGAGTCCAAAAAGGACGGCGAAAAAGAAAAGGAAGATGAAAAAAAAGGAGGAAATAACATCATGAAACATAACGTATTTGATCGTGACGATCAGCAGCAGGGTTCTGCGAATGTTATCTGCCATTCCGATCAGGTTGGCATTGTCGAGCTGGCAAAGTCCAGCCAGGTTGGAAGTTTTCAGACAGCCCTTAAGATTTATGCAGAGGAGAACAATCTTCAGCATGACGCAGTAAGCGGCGGATTTGTTCAGACTGGAAGCGGCAATGTAACAGAATTGTTCCCTGAGTATAAAGATGTGCGGCCGGGGGCTCCAGAGCTTATTACAAATGACCAGGGTTGGATTTCGGTCGTAATGTCCAAGGTACATAAAAGCCCGATTTCCAGAATCAGGACCAGCCAGGTTGACATCCGCAATATTGACTCCCTTAGAGCAAAGGGATATGAGAAGGGCAAACAGAAGAAACAGGCTGGCAATTTCAAGCTGGTCAGGAGAACTACCGACCCACAGACCGTGTATGTAAAGAATGCCCTACATCGGGATGACATTGTTGACATTACTGATTTCGATTATGTTCAGTATCTGTACGGCATTGACAGAATGATGCTCAATGAAGAACTGGCAACGGCGATTATGCTCGGGGATGGACGTGATGATGGCGATGAAGATAAGATTGCACCGGAACACATCAGACCGATTTGGCTGGATGATGAGTTGTACACGATTCATGTGGATTTGGATGTAGCCGCTGCAAAAGCAGAGCTTCAAGGCAGCAATACCGGCGCTAACTTTGGCGAGAATTATGTATTGGCTGAGGCTATGATTAACACTGTGCTTTATGCAAGAGAGAAGTACAAGGGTACTGGCACACCGGATTATTTCTGTACGCCGCATATGCTGAATGTGATGCTTCTTGCCCGTGACTTGAACGGAAGGAGAATCTACTCTTCAAAGGCCGAGCTTGCTTCCGCCCTGAATGTTGGAGACATCATCACAGCAGAGCAGTTTGAGGGCAAGACAAGGACCACTGAGGATAACAAGACAAAGAAACTGCTTGGCATCATCGCAAACCTTAATGATTATTCATTGGGAGCAACCAAGGGCGGCGAAGTTACACACTTCACTCAGTTCGACATTGACTTTAATCAGGAGAAATCCCTTCTGGAGACGAGATGTTCTGGCGCGCTTACAAGAGTTTACTCAGCGATTGCGATTGAGGAGCCGGCTGTAGATACCACTGTGGCAGGTTAAGGAGAATTTCAAAATGGCAAAATTTTATGGGAAAATCGGCTACGCTGAATCGGTAGAAATAAAACCGGGAGTATGGGACAAACGGATTACGGAAAAAGATTACTATGGTGATTTGATTCGTAATACCAAAAAGTTTCAGAATTCCGAAAATCTCAACGACAACATCTGTATTGCAAATGAGATAAGCATTGTAGCCGATCCTTTTGCCATTCAGAATTTTCACAGTATGCTTTACGTTGAGTACATGGGTGTGAAGTGGAAGATTTCAAATGTTGAAGTTGCATACCCAAGGCTTATATTGACGATAGGGGAGGTGTACAACGATGAACAGGATTGATTTGCAGAATAAACTGGAAGAAATCTTGGGAAGCCGTAACGTGTACTTCCAGCCCCCTGAGTCAATAAAAATGAATTACCCAGCAATCGTTTATTCCCGAAGTGATATTAAAAACGATTTTGCTGATGACAAAGTGTATATGCAGTCTTATGTGTATACGGTGACGGTTATTGACAAAGATCCAGACAGCGAAATTGTAGGAAAAGTAGCAGCTCTTCCACACTGCAAATTTGACAGGAATTTTAAATCTGGAAATCTTAATCACGATGTTTTTACATTGTATTTCTAATAAGGAGGAAACAGACTATGAAATTAAAGTGGGATCAGACCGGTGAAAGAATATATGAAACCGGCGTGAGCAATGGGGTGTTATATGTACAGAAAGCTAACGGTTCATATGATAATGGCGTTGCATGGAACGGTTTATCTACTGTTACAGAAAGTCCTTCAGGAGCAGAGTCAAATGCAATTTATGCCGATAATATTAAGTATTTGGCGCTTACAAGTGCTGAGGAGTTTGGCGCTACCGTTGAGGCATATACATATCCGGACGAATTTGCAGAATGTGATGGTTCTGCCGAGGTTGCTGATGGAGTGATGATCGGACAACAGGATCGTAAGGCATTTGGTATGGCTTACAAGACGATTGTTGGAAACGACACGGAGAAAAATGCACACGGCTATAAGCTACACATGATTTATGGCGCAACCGCAGCTCCGTCCGAGAAAGGATACAGTACGGTTAATGACAGTCCGGAGCCGATTACCTTATCATGGGAATTAAGCACTACACCTGTGGAAGTTACAGGGTATAAGCCGACCGCCACTCTTGTGATTGACAGTACGAAAGCGAATTCGGAGAAACTCAAGGCTCTTGAGGATATCCTCTTCGGTTCCGATGAAACGGAGGCAAGACTGCCAATGCCTAATGAAGTTATTTCTCTTATGAAAGAGGATGTTCAGGTAGCAGGTTAATTAAGAAACAATATTTTTAGGGGCGTATCCACTTGAATGGACCTACGCCCCATTTTTTTATTGAAGGAGATAAGAAGATATGTTAAAGAAAACGATTACATTTGTTGACTATGCGGGAAATGAGAGGACGGAGGACCATTATTTCAACCTCAACAAGTCAGAAGCCACGAAGATGGAGTTAAGCACAACTGGCGGCTTGACGCAGATGATTGAGAACATTATTGCTGCGCAGGACAATCCTTCCATTATAAAGATATTCGAGGAGCTGATTCTTAAGGCTTACGGAAAGAGAAGCCCGGACGGACGCCGGTTCATGAAATCGGAAGAGATTTCAAGAGACTTCATGGAAACAGAAGCATACGACCAGTTATTCATGGAACTGATTACGGACCCGAAAAAAGCGGCGGCATTTGTGAATGGTGTTATCTCATTCAACGAGAAAGACATCAAGAATGACACACTGCGGGGAGCGAACATTACCCAGATTTCGCAGGCTGTAGCCGCTGAGAAACCGATGGGTTAAGGAAAGGAGCTGACAGAGGATGCTTCAAATAACCATTCCATCGAGAGACGACTTGTGGGATGAATCCAAGGGAGAGTTTGTTACATCAAAAGAACAGAAACTTGTTTTGGAGCATTCTTTGGTCTCCCTTTCAAAATGGGAGTCAAAGTGGTGCAAACCGTTTCTATCTAAGCAGGAGAAGACAACCGAGGAAACTATAGATTATATACGATGCATGACGCTGACACAGAACGTCGATCCGGAGGTCTATAACTTTCTTACGGATGATAATATCCGGGACGTTAATGCTTACATCGAGGCTCCTATGACGGCAACGTGGTTTTCAAACAGTAATACCGGAAAACAAAACCGGGAGCAGATTACAGCCGAGCTGGTGTATTACTGGATGATAGCATTGAACATTCCGTTTGAATGCCAGAAGTGGCACTTGAATCGCCTGCTTACATTGATACGGGTGTGCGAGGTTAAAAATTCGCCGCCTAAGAAGATGAGCAGACGTGAACTGTTAAACCGGAATGCCGCTCTGAATGCGGCTAGAAGAAAACAATTAAATTCAAAAGGCTAGGAGGTAGAAGAGATGAGATCGAGACAGAAAGTAGTTGACTTGGTTAAATCGTGGGAGGGTAAGAAAGAATCCAACGGAACCCATAAGTCCATCATTGACATTTACAACGGATATAAGGGTAAACTTCCGCGCGGTATAAAGATGAAGTACGACTGGTCATGGTGTGCATGTACATGGTCGGCGCTGGCAATTAAGCTTGGTTATACAGCTATCATGCCGATAGAAATTAGCTGCGGTTATCTGATTGATGCTGCTAAGAAATTGGGTGTTTGGAAAGAGAATGATGATTATATTGCACAGCCCGGCGATGCTGTTTTATATGATTGGGATGACAGCGGAAAAGGCGATAACACTGGATGGCCGGATCATGTTGGGACAATTATCGAGACACATAAGTCCGCTGGTTACTTTGTTGTGATGGAAGGAAATTACAGCGATTCCGTAAAAAAACGCACGTTATCAATCAACGGCAAGTACATTCGCGGGTTTATTACGCCTAAGTATGACAACAATACGGTTTCCGCTCCAAAGAAAGAGGCGGGAAAAGGCGTGAAGACTATTGCCCGCGAAGTAATTGCGGGTACATGGGGTACAGGCGATGAACGCAAGAAAGCGCTGGAAAAAGCCGGATACAATTATGATGCGGTTCAGAAGATGGTAAACCAGATTCTGAATGGAAATGCGGTTGTTACAGACAACAAGGTTCAGAACGAGAACCAGAAAGTTTCCAAAAAGGTTACCGCTACATGTACGGCCAAGAAATTTGACAAATCTTTAGCCGGTACATATAAGACGACAGCAGATTTGTATTGCCGTAATGATGCCGGAACAAACAAGAAAGCATTGTGTCTTATTCCGAAAGGAACGAAGGTGCAGTGCTTCGGATACTACAATGTGTCCGGAAATTCAAAATGGCTGTATATCCAGTTTACAATCGACGGCGTACAGTACACGGGATTCAGTTCCTGCAATTATTTGAAAAGATAGGTTGGTGATAAAATGATAAGTTTCAGACAACAGGGCGATTTCTCTAAACTGACCAGATATTTAGAGAGAGTAAAGCAGGTTGCAAAAATAAGCAGCCTTGATAAATATGGTCGAGAAGGAGTGGCCGCCCTGGCGTCTGCAACACCTGTCGACAGTGGTTTGACAGCCGATTCGTGGAAGTATGAGATACAACATACTAACGGTTCGGCTGTAATTAGTTTTCATAACACAAATGTACATAACGGAGTTCCGATAGCGATTATTTTACAGTATGGACACGGAACAGGCACCGGAGGCTGGGTACAGGGAAGAGATTACATCAACCCTGCTATTCAGCCTATTTTTGACAAAATTTTGGAAGATGCATGGAAGGAGGTTACCAGTCTATGAGCAGAACTGTTGATGACAGAGTTGTCGAGATGCGGTTTGACAACCGCCAGTTTGAACAGAATGTACAGACAAGTTTGTCTACGCTTCAAAAATTAAAGCAGAGTCTTAAGTTGGAGGATTCTGTAAAAGGCTTGGAATCTATTGATTCAGCCACAAAAAAAGTATCATTCGACAGTTTATCCAATGGTGTTGAAGCTGTAAGGGTAAAGTTTTCAGCATTGCAGGTAATGGCTGTAACCGCCCTCCAGAATATTACAAATTCGGCGATAGATGCCGGAAGGCGCATAGTTAAATCATTAACTGTTGAGCCTGTAAAAGAAGGATTTGACGAATACGAATTAAAAATGGGTTCAGTTCAGACAATTATGGCAAGTACCGGGGCGTCACTAAAAGAAGTGAACAAGTATTTGAATGAACTGAACACATATTCAGATAAAACAATTTATTCATTTTCTGATATGACCAACAACATTGGCAAGTTTACAAATGCCGGTGTCAAGTTAGAAGATGCCGTAATGGCAATCAAAGGTATCAGTAATGAAGCCGCTGTATCAGGTGCAAATGCTGATGAGGCATCGAGAGCCATGTATAATTTCTCCCAGGCACTTTCAGCGGGAAGCGTTAAGTTGATTGACTGGAAATCAATAGAAAACGCTAATATGGCAACTGTTGAATTCAAGAATCAGTTGCTTAAGGCAGCAGAGGCAGCAGGAACTGTAGAGAAACAATCAGACGGAATGTATAAGGTTCTCACAAAAGATGCAAATGGCGCTTTGATGAAAGGAACAATCAGCGCTACACAGAATTTCAATGATAGTTTATCCCATCAATGGATGACGACAGAAGTTCTCGTGAATACGTTAAAAGATTACGCAGATGAAAATACAGAGATAGGAAAGAAAGCATTTGCTGCCGCACAGGATGTAAAGACATTCACACAGCTTATGGACACACTGAAAGAAGCGGTTGGCTCTGGATGGGCACAGACATGGGAAACCTTGTTTGGTGACTTTGAGGAGGCAAAAGTGCTTTGGACGGAATTAAGCCAGGTATTGGGAGGGTTCATTGATGCCCAGTCGGATGCCCGTAATTCTATGTTGCAGGGCTGGAAAGATATGGGTGGCAGAGAAGAACTTATAGATGCTTTCCGAAATGCTTTTGAAGGATTAGCCAGCGTTGTAAAACCCGTTAAGGAAGCATTCAGGGAAATATTTCCTCCGATGACGGCTAAGAACTTATACAACATTACAAAATCACTCAAAGAGTTTACAAGCCACCTCAAGCTGAGCGAATCACAGTCAGCAAAAGTAAAATCCACATTTAAAGGATTTTTCGCAGCTCTGGATATAGGGCTGACGGTTATAAAGGCAATTGCCGGGGGCGTTAAGGATTTGGTTGTGAATCTCACGGGATTCGGCGATGGCATCTTAGATGTTACCGGCTCCTGGGGCGACTGGGTTAGCGGTCTCAGGGATAGTATAAAGGATACCGACGTATTCGCAAAATCGGTAAAGAAAGTTACCACTTTCATCACACCTGCAATATTGAAGATAAAAGAATTCTTTTCAATAGTTACACAGAAAATCAAAATGCCAAGCTTTGAAAGTTTTTTAGATATCATGCAAACGATATGGAGTGTTGTCCAGACAATAGGAGGCAAGATTTCCGAAGCATGTTCCGGTATAGGTGAAGCTTTGGCGAGTACATTCAGAAGCGGTGATATTAGTGCAGGTCTTGACATCTTGAATGGCGGTCTGCTTGCTGGCATTCTAATGGGAGTTAAGAACTTTGTCGGCGGCATAGAGGATTCCTTAGACGGAGTAAATGATATTCTTGAAAATGTCACTGGTATTCTGGATTCCGTAAGAGGGTGTTTCGAGGCATATCAACAGAATCTCAAAGCTGGAACTTTGTTGAAGATTGCAGGTGCGATTGGCATTTTGGCTGCTTCAATTTTGGTGATAGCGACAATTAAACCTGAGAAATTGACAGCTTCTCTCGGGGCAATTACTGCGTTATTTGGCGAGTTGATGGGTTCACTTGCTATATTCAGTAAGATAAGCGGCGATTTAACCGGCACATTCAAAGCGTGTACAGCAATGATAAGCATTAGTGCGGCAGTTCTGATATTAGCAAGCGCACTCAAGAAATTATCTTCTATAAATCCGGAGGGAATTGTCAAGGGACTTGTGGCTATTGGAGGTTTAATGGCCGAACTTGCCCTGTTTCTTGGGTTTGCGAAACTGGATGGCAAGATGACAAGCACATCTATGGGAATCTTGATCCTTTCCTCGGCTATGGTGGTTCTCGCATCCGCTGTGAAGAAATTTGGCGGAATGTCGTGGGAAGAAATCGGAAAAGGTCTTGCCAGTGTTGGTGCTCTGCTTCTTGAAATCTCGGCATTTACGAAACTTACTGGAAACGCCAAGAAGGTAATATCTACTGCGACTGCTATGGTAATACTCGCATCGTCAATGAAGATATTTGCGAGCGCTATAAAAGATTTTGGAAATATGAGTTGGGAACATCTTGGAAGAGGTCTTGCGGCTATGGCGGGAGCGTTGACGGAAGTTACAATCGCTATGCGTTTGCTGCCTAAAAATATGGTTTCGCTCAGTACTGGGTTATTGGTTGTTGGTGCAGCGTTAAAAGTATTAGCAAGTGCTTTGAAGGATATGGGCGGCATGAAATGGGATGAAATTGCTAGAGGATTAGTTGCCATGGGCGGCTCTTTGGCTATCCTTGCAGTAAGCCTTAATGCTATGAAAGGTACTATTGGCGGAAGTGCGGCCATGATTGTCGCAGCAGGGGCTTTGGCAATTCTTGCACCGACGCTGAAATCACTTGGAAGCATGAGCTGGGAACAGATTGGAAAAGGTCTAGTGACACTTGCAGGGGCATTTACAATACTTGGTGTTGCGGGGCTTGTTCTTCAGCCTCTTGTTCCTTCTATTCTTGGGTTATCAGCATCTTTCGCTTTATTGGGCATTGCCGTGCTTGGCATTGGTGCAGGTCTGATGGCAGCAGGAGTAGGAATTTCTGCGATTGCAACTGGGCTTGGTATGCTGGCGACTGTTACGGCTGGCAGCGCAGCCGCTATCGTTGCGTCACTTACGATTATTGTTACTGGTATTGCATCACTTATACCGGTGGTGGCTGCTAAAATTGGCGAGGCTATCATTGTGCTTTGCAAAGTAATTACACAGGGAACACCGGCGATTGGAGAAGCAATAAAAGCAGTTGTATTAACTTTGGTCGATGTTTTGGTTGAGTGTGTGCCGGCTCTTGCGGAGGGTGCATTGCAATTATTAGCTGGTGTACTTGATGCGCTGGTTAGATATACGCCGCAGATTGTTGACTCGCTATTTCAATTCTTAATCGGAGTGCTTGAAGGGATCGCCAGAAATTTACCGGCTCTTATTCAGGCTGCCGTAGATGTTCTTATGGCATTCTTTTCTGGTATAACCGACGCGTTGAGTGGAATTGATACAGATGTGCTGTTGAAAGGCATTGTCGGTATCGGGTTATTATCTGCTATTATGCTTGCTCTCAGTGCTGTGGCGTCTCTGGTACCTGGAGCTATGGTTGGCGTTTTAGGAATGGGTGCAGTCATTGCAGAAATGGCATTATTGCTTGCGGCTATCGGTGCATTAGCACAAATTCCAGGGCTTAGCTGGCTGATAAATGAAGGCGGTGAATTGCTTGAGGGCATAGGAACCGCTATTGGCAAATTTATAGGCGGTATTGTTGGCGGAGTGATGAGCGGCATAACAAGCCAGTTCCCTCAGATTGGAACGGATTTATCTTCATTTATGACAAACATACAGCCATTTGTTGATGGCGCCAGTAAAATCCAGCCGTCTATGATGGACGGGGCAAAGGCTCTTGTTGAAACGATACTCTTGCTCACAGCGGCTGATCTTCTTCAGGGAGTGACGTCATGGATTACCGGTGGAAGTTCTTTGACGGATTTCGCAACACAGTTGGTTCCATTTGGTGAGGCGATGGTAGGGTTTTCAAATGTTATATCTGGAATGGATGCAGATTTAGTCGCAAAGGCTGCGGTTGCTGGCAAGACTTTAGCAGAAATGGCGGCTACGCTTCCTAATAGCGGAGGGGTACTTGGATTCTTCTCTGGCGAAAATGATATGAATACCTTTGGAGAGCAGCTTATACCATTCGGTAAAGCAATGATGGACTTTTCAAATACTGTAAAAGGACTGGATGCCGATGTGATAGTTAATGCTGCTACAGCAGGTAAGGCAATTGCAGAAATGGCATCTACGCTTCCTAACAGTGGTGGAGTTGTAGGTTTCTTTGCCGGAGAAAATGATATGAATACTTTCGGCGAACAGTTAGTTCCATTCGGTAAAGCGATGATGGACTTCTCGCTGGCAGTCAGAGGATTGGATGCGGATACTATTGTCAATTCTGCGACGGCAGGAAAGGCACTGGTTGAACTTGCAAACACAGTACCTAATTCTGGAGGTGTTGTTGGATTCTTTGCTGGTGAAAACGATATGGATATGTTTGGGGAACAGCTTGTGCCATTTGGCAGGGCGATGAAATCTTATTCAGACGAAGTGGCTGGAATTGATGCAAGTGCAATAACAAATTCTGCAACAGCGGGTAAAGCGTTAGTGGAGCTGGCAAACACGCTTCCAAACACAGGAGGGGTCGTTAGCTGGTTCACAGGTAATAATGATATTGGTGATTTCGGAGAACGTTTGATTGATTTCGGCAGAAATTTCTCAGCATATTCTGACTACATGAAAAATGTCGATTCTAGTATTGTTACGGCAACCGCCAGCGCCGCGTCTTCCATTGTGGAACTTGAAAAGAGTCTGCCGGAATCCGGAGGATGGTTCTCAGACGATACTACACTGGCAGAATTTGGCGAGGATATTGAATCGTTTGGAAGTTATTTCAGTAATTTCTACAACCATATTTCCAAAGTAAGTGCTTCTTCATTAACAGCGGTCATCCGCGAAATAGGAAATCTTATTTCTTTATCCAAAGATATGAGCAGCATGGACACCAGCGGAATGAGCGGATTTGGAAAAGCACTTGTAACAATGGGTGAAAACGGAATCAACGAATTTCTTAAAGTGTTCAAAGATGCCACATCAAAAGTTGAAGCATCAGCTAAAAGCCTTATAACATCGTTTACCACAGGAATATCAACTGGAAAAGACGCCATTACAACATCTATGACAGCGCTTGTCACGAATGCAATGAGTGCGGTTCATAACAAGTATTCTGATTTCTATAATACCGGTAAATATATGGTGCAGGGATTTGCGAACGGAATAAGCAGTAATTCATTTATGGCGTCTGCACAAGCCACCGCAATGGCGAAAGCCGCAGTGAATGCCGCAAATGCTGAACTGGGCGTTCATTCACCGTCAAAAGTATTTGCACAGATTGGCGGGTATGTCGTGTCAGGATTTGCGAACGGTATCAATAGCAACAAAGGAAAAGCGGCGGAATCAACAAAAGGATTAGCAAAGGTTGGTGTGGATGTGGCAAAAGCTGTATTGAAGTCGCTTAAGAGCAGTAACAGCGTATTCAAAGAGTATGCCGAAAATACGGATAAAAACGGCAAGAAAATCAAAATGACATTAAAAACAGCAGCAGAGGCATTCAAATCATTCCGTAATTCTGTAAAGGATTCTATCAAAGATGCAACAGGAGTGTTTGATGAATTTTCTGTTGAAACGGATGTCACTGGAAAAGAGCTGTTAAAGAATCTGAAATCGCAGATAACCGGTATTACGGAATGGGCTTCCAATATTCGGATACTCGCCGACCGAGGAATCAATAAAGGTTTGTTAAAAGTCCTTTCAGATATGGGTCCGTCCGGAGCAAAATATGTAAACGCTCTGGTAACCATGTCTAATAAGGAATTGAAGAAATTGAACAAGCTGTATAAACAACGCTTGAGTTTGAATGGCAAAGCAGCAGATGAAATAGCGACCAGTTTCCTTGATGGTGGCAAGAAAGCGGCAAAGGCTTATTCCAAAGGAGTGAAATCAGGTTCAAAGGGTGTTAAATTAGTTGGTGTTATAGAATCTGTAAACTCTTCTACATCTGCCACAGTTAAAGCGGTGGAAACGATGAAAGAAAAGATACAGTCTATCATGTCGTGGACGTACGAAGGAACTGTTAAATCGGTAAAGAAAAGTCTTGACTATGGAAAGGGGGCATTTTCACAATTCTGTAAAGCCTATCTCTCATCAACAAAAAATATTACTTTGGGTACAAAGGCTATCAAAGCTGCATCCAGCGCAATTACAGTGTATGGTAAGAAGTTGTATGAGGAAAGCGATTACTATGCAGAAGATACTGCTAATCTGAAGACCCACAAAAAGGAATTATCTTCTTTACAGAAAGAAAGGACAAAGTTACAGAAACAATTAAAGAAAGCACAGAAGTCAAATACGAAAGCGTCTAAAGCCAGAGCGAAGGCATTGAAGAGCGAATTGAAAGCTAATAATAAAGCGATTAAGGAAGCTAAGAAACAGGTGAAAGCCGATGAGAAGGAAATAGCAGAGCATACCAAAGAGGTTTTCAACGAATTGCATAATACATTGGCCGAATCTGTTTCGACATTTCTTGACCCGCTTAAAGTCAGTCTTGAGTCAGGAATTGATTTATTTAAGAAATTTGAATCAAATACTGACTTATACGAGGCAGATAAAAAGAATCTTGAAGAGCATCAGAAAACCTTGGCAGAATTGGAAACAACTCAGAAAGAAATTCTTGATGAGATTGCTAAATATTCTGATAAGAATACACTTGCCGCAAGGAAGCGGGTAAAAGAATTAAATAAACAGTTATCTGAAGTTGAAAGCAGTATTGAAGAGGCAAAGAGCAATATTGAACAGGCTGAAAATGATATGGCTTCCCATTCCCAGGTGACGGTTGATTCCATTCTTGAAAATATGCAGTCGCAGATAACCGGTGTTACAAAATGGCAGCAGAATCTAAAGACATTGGCGGCAAGAGGCGTATCACAGGGATTGCTGGAAGAGTTAAAGAAGATGGGGACGGATGGTGTTGATTATGTAGATCAGTTCATGAAAATGACAAATGATGAAATAGCAAAAGCGAATTCGTTATTTGCACAATCGTCAAGTCTGACGTCTCAAACCCTTATTGACAATTTCCAGGAAAGCCTGAACGAGACAAAGAATTGGGCTGCTGGTTTACAGAAAATGGCTGAGATGGGATTCAGTCAGGATTTACTTCAAAAGATTGGAGAAATGGGCGTTGATGGTTATGAATATGTCAGCGCATTCCTGACTATGACCCCGGATCAGGTTGCCCAGTTTAATCAGCAGTTTGCTGAATCGTTGAAACTCCCGGATACGGTAGCGGATCAGGTTATATCATCATATGCGTATGCTGGGGGACAGAGTATTGCTGGATTTACATCAGCTCTTGCCAAACTGACGGAAAGCGGTTCGGATGAAAATGCGGCTTTGGTTGCAATGGCAACAGAGATAGGCAATGTTATCAGTAAAACGCTTAAGAAAGAGTCCAAATCTGGCGGTAAGAAAGCGGTAGACGAATTATCCAAGTCTATGAAAAAGAACAAAAAAACAGCAAAGGAGGGTTCAAAATCTGTTGGTAAAGCTACATTAAAAGGATTGAAGGAGGTGTTAAACAATACTGCTGGAAAGAACGTGGCAAATAATATTTGCAGCGGATTGAAGAATGGATTAAACAGCGGAAAATCAAGTGTGTCCGCTACGGCACAAGCTGTTGCCCAAGCAGCTTATAAGGCAGCAAAGGCAGCGCTTGGCATTAAATCCCCTTCAAGAATGTTTGCGAAGCTTGGGGAATATACGGATGCGGGCTTTGTGAAAGGTTTGGAATCTGGTGAAAAGGACATCTATAATACGGCAACTGACATCATGGGAAAGACCATTAAAGATATTTACGATGCCTTAAATTCGGATGTCGAAACCCAACCGACAATCAGACCGGTAATGGATTTGACAGACATTCAAAATGGAGCTGATGAAATCGGTAATATGATGAATGGCTATTCTATTGCGGGTTCTCTTGATTTGGCAAATGCTACAGCAAGTGCCATGAACAGGAACGCTGCAAACATGAACGACTCAACACTCAATGCGATAGGCAAATTACAGAGTACGCTAAGCAATCTGTTAAGTAAGCCGTCAATTGAGCAGAATAATCACTTCGATATACGGGGTGACAATCCAAAAGAAATAGCAGACGAAGTATCGCACATACTTCAGAAACAGGTAGAAAGGAGAAATGCTACATGGGCATAGTTATGTTTAACGGCATCTCTTCACTGGACTATGGTATTCAGGTGGAACACCCACCTGAGTATCAGGCTCCGGCAAGAGACTATGAGGTTATACATGTTCCGGGGAGAAATGGCGATTTGGTAATCGACAACGGCTCATACCAGAACGTAAACAGGTCTTATCAATTGGCTATAGGCGATAAGAGAAAAGATTACACCAGTATGGCCAATGTTATTTCCGAATGGCTGCATTCGGCATCCGGTTATGCCCGTTTGGAAGATTCATACGAACCTGAATATTATCGTATGGCGATGTTTCAGGACGAGATCAGTATTGAAAATATTATGCAACATGCTGGCCGATTAACCGTTGATTTTAATTGCAAACCCCAGAGATTTCTTAAATCTGGGGAAGAACTCGTAAATATCAGCAAACAGACAACCTTGTATAACCCCACGGGGTTTAATTCGCTGCCGTGCATAACAGTATACGGAAGCGGCAGGGGTGTTTTGAACATCGACCAGCACACAATTACGATTTCAAACATCAATGGTTCAATTGTTCTGGACAGTGAGATTCAGGATGCTTATAAAGGAACCGTCAACCGAAATGCTGATATTACTTTAAATAAAGGTTTTCCAGAGTTTATTCCTGGAGAAAACAGTATTACTTGGACTGGCGGAATTACATATGTGGAGGTGATTCCGAGATGGTGGACTCTTTAATTCGGTTGTTTGAATCAACCGCTACATCTTTTCAGACAAACGGATTGGGTGGGTTGTCTGAAGCCTTGAAATGTGAGGTGGTGGAGGAACGAAACGGAAGTTTTGAGCTGGAAATGGAATACCACATTTCCGGAAGACGGTATTCGGATTTGAAACTGCGGCGGATCATAGTCGCCAAACCAAATCCATATTCTGAGCCGCAGCCATTTCGGATATATGACATCTCAAAACCGATTAACGGACTGGTTACGATAAAGGCAGAACATATCAGCTATGACATGTCCGGATATCCGGTTAGCCCGTTTTCTGTGTCAGATGTTAAAGCGGCAATCTCAAATACACAGTCGAACGCTATTGTCTCACACCCATTCAAGCTGTCAACGGATATGAGTGCTTCTGGGGAATTTACAATATTAAAGCCGGTTTCCATGCGTTCCTTATTAGGAGGCTCCAGCGAATCAATTCTTGAGAGTTATGGTGGTGACGGTGAGTATGAATTTAACGGCTTCAATGTAATACTTCACCAGAATCGGGGAACGAACCGAGGGGTTACCATCCGGTATGGCAAAAACATGACGGATTTGAAACAGGAAGAGAGTTGCAGCAATGTCTATACGGCTGTTTATCCATTTTGGTACAGTGATGAATGGGGAATGATTGAATTGCCGGAAAAAACATTGAAGACGGCTGGTACATACGATTACACTCGAATCCTGCCGCTGGATTTATCAAATGAATGGGAAAATTCTTATGAATGGGACGACCAGTATCCGTCGGAAGATGAGATACGGGAACTTGCACAAAACTACGTTGACAAAAACAATATTGGGGTTCCCATTGTGTCCTTGACGGTATCGTTTGAGCAGTTATCCCAGACAAAAGAATATGAGATGATGGCATTGCTTGAGACGGTCCGGTTGTGCGATACAGTGAATGTCGAGTTTCCGCTGCTTGGTGTTAGCGCAACATCAAAATGCATAAAAACAACGTATAACGCCATAACAAACAAGTACATCTCAATCGAATTGGGAGAATCGCAGAGTACGCTTTCGGATACGGTGTCCGAACAGAGCCAGACCATCAAGAAACAGCCAACCCAGACATTTATGGAAAAAGCGATACAGACTGCCACACAGCTTATAAGCGGCGGTCTTGGCGGTTATGTTGTTATTCGCAGTAGCAGCGGCGGAAAATATCCGGATGAGATTCTTATTATGGATGATCCGAACATTGAAAAAGCAACAAAAGTATGGAGATGGAATAAGGGAGGACTTGGATATTCCCCTACAGGATATAACGGTCCTTACACGACAGCAATCACACAGGATGGTTCTATTGTGGCTGATTTCATTAACACCGGTCATCTTACAGCCAGCATTATCCAAGGCGGAACATTGACAGTTGGTGGCTTTGATAATACCAACGGAAACATAGAAGTCAGAGATGCAAAAAATAATCTTCTTGTACAGATGAGCGTTCAGGGACTTAAGTTCTATGGTGATGGCTCTAAGCCGATAACCACCATTATTGACAACACGGTTACAACCGAATTTGTCAACGCCTTGAAAATCACAGCGGAACACGTTGCGGCAGAGAACATTACGGGTACGACTATAAGCGGTAAGACTTTCAAAGGAGGAACTGTTGTAGCCGGTGGAACTGATGATGGAGTGATTGAAGTAAGGAATGCTGACAATGTTTTGCTTATGAAAATGAGTGAGGACGGTCTGGAATTTTTCAATACCGGAAAGAACCCAATCACACAAATTATTAACGACACAGTGACTACGAGTTTCGTCAATGCCTTGAAAATCACAGCGGAACACGTTGCGGCGGAGAATATTACAGGTACGACAATAAGCGGTAAAGTATTTTCTGGTTGTAGTGGCGATTTTACTGGAACCGTTTATGCAAATGTCATGATAGCAAAAAACGCATACTACATTTGTGATGCAGATTTCGGTTCAAATGTGAAAGTCATATCATCAAGTCCTGATTCTACGTCAGATACAAAATTGAATTTTGGCAGATTAACGAATAATGGCTATAGTTCCAGTCTGAATTACATTTGCTTTCGGGATATTTCCCAAGACAGACAATGTGATTTATACAGTGGATTATTTACGGTACACAGCCAGTTATGGACAACCGGACGTATATATTCAAATGGTGCCGTTGCGCCTGACAATGACGAGGGGCATCCTTGTGGTCTGTCGGATTCCAAATGGAGTACCGTCTACGCAAAGAATGGAAGTATCAATACTTCTGACAGAAATAAAAAACACGACATCAGAGATATCTCAGCATTATATGAGAAATTATTCTTTATGCTAAAACCTGTCAGTTATATGTTCAATAATGGGGACCGCGTTCATCTTGGCATAATTGCCCAGGACTTAAAAGCCGCAATGGCTGAGCTAGGACTTACTGATATGGAGGTCGCAGCATACTGTCGGGATGTCAAAATGAAGCAGATTCATGATACCGAAACAGACCAGTATATCGAAGTGCCTGATTTGGATGAGGATGGAAATGTTCAATACAATTTAGGCGTGAGGTATTCAGAATTTATTATGCTTATCGCCCATATGCTCCAGAAAGCATATATCAGAATAGATGACCAGCAGGAGCAGATAGATGGGCTAAAAAGCCAGATGGAGGAAGTTCTGTCATATTTGAAAGAAAGGAAGTGATATTTTATGAGCGTATCAACTTATACGCCAGATAGTACAAAAATACTGCATACGGCGTATGCTGATTTTGTTTCTCGCCAGATTGGCAGAACCATACATGTTGTTCAGTATGATGACAGTCTTCCGTTGTTGGCAGTAAAGCTGTTTAGTGATGGACAACCATACACAATACCGTCTAATGCTGAGATTAGTATAAAACTTGGAAAGTCGGACGGAAAATTTGTCTACAATCCGGCATTGGGGTGCGATTCAGCCCGACATACTGCATATTTTGAGATTACATATCAGATGGTGGTGCTGGCGGAAACAGTAAGTCCGATAATCGAAGTAAGGATTGGAACGTCTATTGCGGCATCAAGTTCCATTGGCATTATCATTGACCGAAACCCGATACAGAGAGAAGATATAGAATCAACATCGGAGTGGAAGGTTATTGAGCAGGCAATCAACTATTCTAAAGAGGCGATTTCAGCCGCAGCAAGTGCTTCTGCTTCACGTTCAGCCGCAGCGGTGTCGGAATCAAATGCACTGGTATATAGAAATGCGGCGCAGACTGCTGCGACCAATGCAGCAAACTCAGCATCGGCAGCCTCTACGTCTGCGACTAAAGCTAAGACTTCAGAAACCAATGCGGCAAACTCGGCATCAGCTTCGGATACTTCGGCAACAAAATCCAAAGAATCGGAGACAAACGCCAAGGTTTCCGAGACGAATGCTAAAACGTCGGAAACCAATGCAGCAAATTCAGAACGCAAAGCTGGAGAGAAAGCGTCGGAGGCAGATGTTTACAGCATCATGTCAAAATCATATGCAATTGGTGAGGGCGGTATTCGCTCAAACGAAAAGACCGATAATGCAAAGTATTATTCGGAGGAGGCTAAAAACTCATCAAACGATGCAAAGGAATCAGCCTATGATTCTGACATGCACAGTATGCTTGCCAAAAGCTATGCTGTCGGAGAAAGCACAGTTACTTTGGGGGATGGCGTTGATGAACTTGTTACCGATGACGGATTTACAATCGAACTCTTTGGACGAGAGGGTGAAGATACCGACAATGCGAAGTATTATTCGGAGCAGGCATCCACATATGAAGAGAATAGTGAATTAAATGCAAAGATCGCCAGGTCATATGCAGTGGGAGATACGGATCACCGTGTTGGAGAAAATGTTGATAACGCAAAGTATTACTATCAGCAGGCAAAACAGATAAGCGAAGGACTTGGTGGATTGATTCCCATGGGAACAATAGCTTTTGACGATTTACATTTACAAACAAAAGTCGCTGGATATATGTTCAATATCTCGGATGAATTTGTGTCTGATAGTACATTTAAAGATGGTGGTGATATTAGATATCCGACCGGAACGAATGTGTATTATACCGCGGATGGATATTGGGATTGTCTTTCAGGTTCTTTGCTTTCTGGAATAAAAGGAAATGCTGAAACTGAATATCGGAAAGGATTTGTAAATATTACACCGGAGGATATCGGTTCTTATGATAAAGAAAGTGTTGATAATTTCATCTCTGGTATTAACAACATAATAGATACGCTCATTTCCAGAATTACGGAATTAGAAGATCTTTCTGGTTTCGCACATCTTATTGTGGATGATTCAGGAAGTGAGTTGGTAACAAGTGATAATCAAACCGTTATATTATCAATTTAGGAGGAATGAATAATGGCAACAAGAAAAATTACGGATTTGTCTCGTGCAACCAAACCCACATCAAGTGATTTGTTGCTTGTTGAGACATCAAATGGAACAAGGGCAATGACGTATGAGGATTTGGTAAATCCTGCGATTGGAGAGGCAGAAGAAAACGCAGCGTTAAATTTGGATAATCGTAATACCTATCGTGGGAAAAATCTTGGTTCATCCGTTACAGCAGCTCAGAAAACAGCAATTCAAAATGGAACTTTTGATGACCTGTTTATCGGAGATTACTGGACAATTGGCGGCGTGAAGTGGCTGATTGCTGATATGGATTACTGGTATAATTGTGGTGATACAGCGTTTACAAAGCACCATCTAGTTATTATTCCAGAGACTACATTGTATAGTGCTCGAATGAACGCGACTAGTACTACAGAAGGCGGTTATGTTAATTCAGAAATGTATAAAACAGGTCTAAATAATGCGAAAACAACTGTTACTTCAGCATTCGGTAGTATGGTATTAACCCATCGCGAATTGTTAGTTAATGCAGTTTCAAATGGAAAACCAACTGCCGGGGCATGGTGTGATTCCACTGTTGAGATTCCAAATGAATGTATGATATACGGACATTTGCATTTTAGTCCGACCTCGGATGGCTCTACAGTGCCATATATTTACACAATCGACAAAACACAACTTTCCTTATTTGCACTGCGTCCACAGTTGATAGTAAACAGAGCATCTAGTTATTGGTTACGGGACGTCGTGTCTTCGGCTTACTTCGCCCTTGTGGGCCACGTTGGCGCTACGAACTACTACGGCGCTACGGGCTCTAGTGGGGTTCGTCCGGTATTTGCTATTGGTTAGTAAATCCAGGGGCCTTGTGCCCCGAAAATAAAAAAAAACAGCACGCAGGTGCTTGAAACTTATGTTATAAAAGTCATAAACATTGGAAGGAGATATCAAAATGGATGAAAAGATTTATTCCGTCACATTAGCCGATGGATCTACCATTGACAATCTGACACTTAACGGAAATAACTATGTTTCCAAAACCAAAATCGACAAGAGCATTTTCGATGGCAACTGTCATTCTGTTATGATTTCAGATGGAGAAAGCGAAGTTGTTTATGAAAATATGGAATGCGTACAGGTAACCCAGATGGGTGATGAGTACTGGTTTGTGCTCCGGGAACTTTCATCTGCGGAACTGGCAGCAGCAAAGCTTCAGTCTGATATTGAGTATATTGCGCTTATGTGTGATGTTGAGCTGTAAAAAGAAAGGAGGAACACCATGAATCATAGCAAGAATTTTGACAAGGTAAGAAAGTTCTACAACACCATTGTAAATGGAGAAAGATTGTGGAATGAAAACCGTGTCAGAAACGCCGTAGTAAAAGATTGGATCACTGAGGAGGAATTTAAAGAAATTACTGGCGAGGATTACTAAATGAGTGTCCTTGTCAGTGACCGTTCCGAATCAAAATTCGAGGCTATTACATATTCAATAGAGCTTCACAATATGCTGATAGAGCTTATGCAGAGAAGTTTTGGTGTTAAGGATTTAGACCAATTTGTCCGGTTAAGATATGCGTATGGAAAAGATGAGTATGAGGATTTCGCAAGATACCGGTATCTAATGCAGAAATTCAAAGACCGGATAGATAAATTTGCGGCTTCTGTTACCGGAAATGTCAGGGCTGCAAACACCATATATCCGACTACTCTGCATGAATATGAGCAGCGGAGAGATTATCAAAATGCAGCGATTGTTGGCTGCGAACAACTTATAAATGAACTCCAAAGAGTGGTAGAAGTGTTTGAGGTGGACGTCAATGTCTACGGCAGATATATCAAAGCTATCGACCGAGAAATCGGATTGATAAAAAAGTGGCGTCAGAGGGATAACAAAATCAAATCATATTTACCAGGGTAATGTCTAAATTGCGTCGTGTCTTCGGCTTACTTCGCCAATGTGAACAACAATGGCAATACGAACTACAACAACGCTACGAACTCTAATGGGGTTCGTCCGGATTCTCTACCTAACCAATAGAGAAGGAGACGTTATCCGTTCCATTTCAAGGGATAAATGACAAAGCCGGACGCAATTTACTACGGTAAGTATTGCTATCACGGTGAATAAATTATGAAATATGAGGAGATTCTCTGTGACGCCAATAATTTGTACAAGGCTTATAAAGCTTCAGTAAAAGGTAGCAAATGGAAAGAAACTACCCAGAAATTTATGATGAATTTTCTAAGGTATATTTTTGACATACAAGAAGATCTTCTCAACCGGACACTTCAAAATGGTCCGGTACAGGAATTCCAGCTATCTGAGAGAGGCAGGGTAAGGCCCATTACAAGTATCCCAATAAGAGACCGCATTGTCCGCCATGTTCTGTGCGATGATATTTTACTGCCTGAGGTGAGGAAGCACATCATCTATGATAACGGTGCATCCATAAAAGGGCGTGGAATTTCCTTTCAGCGGAACAGGTTTGAAGTGCATCTCCACAAGTATTACAAGCTTCATGGAAATGAAGGCTGGATTCTATTCGGAGACTTTTCTAAATTCTATGACAATATTATTCACAAAATAGCAAAAAGGGAGTTATTGAAACTGTTTGATGATGATGAATTCATCGACTGGATATTAACTCTTATTTTCGACGGCTTCAAAATGGATGTATCCTATATGTCGGACGAAGAATATGCAGTATGTGAAGAAACATTGTTCAATAAACTGGAATATCGTGAAATTCCCCAAAACAAATTAAATGGTACGAAATGGATGGCTAAGTCCGTCAATATTGGCGACCAGCTATCGCAAATTATCGGCATCTATTATCCGAACCGTATAGACACTTATGTCAAATATGTAAGGCAGCAGAAGTTTTACGGACGCTATATGGATGACTGGTACATCATAAGCCCAAGCAAAGAAGAACTTGAGGATTTGCTTGCTAATATTTCTTCCATAGCCAAGGAATTAGGGATTCACATAAATATGAAGAAAACCCGGATTGTAAAGGTGTCCAGCACATACAAATTTCTGCAAATAAAATATTCACTGACAAAAGATGGGAAGGTGATTAAACGAATCAACCCAACAAGAGTTACTACCATGCGCAGGAAACTCAAGAAACTCGCTGTAAAGGTTCAAAATGGCGGACTTCCATATGAGAACATTGAAAATATGTTCCGGGGATGGATGGGCAGCTACTACAAACTTTTATCAAAACAGCAAAGGAACAACCTTATCGAGTTATACAAATCTCTATTTGATAAGGATATTACTGTGGTAAACAAAAAGCTGGTGATAACGGATAGGTCACCACAATAGAAATTTAAGGAGGATGACCATGGAAGTATGGCAACAGATTATTCTTACGGTTTTTAGTTCAGTTCTTGCATCTTCTGGACTGTGGGCCTATATCACGAAAAGGCTTGAAAAAAAAGATGTCAAAACAGAAATGCTGGTCGGGCTTGCCCACGATCGCATATTGTTTTTAGGTATGCATTATGTAGACCGCGGATTCATTACGCAGGATGAATATGAGAACCTGCATGACTATTTATATGTTCCGTATGAAAAAATGGGTGGGAATGGATCTGCAAAAAGGGTAATGGCGGAGGTTGAAAAACTTCCTATAAGAATGTCGACTTACGAAAAGGAGGGAAATGGTGATGAGCATGAGTAATAAGACTTACGATATTTTAAAGTGGGTTGCGATGGTGTTTTTACCGGCATTAGGTACATTATATTTTGCATTAGCTGGTATCTGGAATCTGCCATGTGGAGAGCAGGTGGTTGGTACGATTGCTGCTATCGACACGTTCATGGGCGTGATACTTGGAATTAGCTCTGCAAACTACAACAAAGATACTAAGTAAATGGAGGTATTGTTATGAATGAAACAACTGTTTTAGAACTCGTTAAGAGGTACAAAGGAGAAGCAAAGTTTGATGTTAAACTTTTAGAAGCTGGTGATAAGAAAAACCTTGTCAATTTTGCTTCTGGAGAGTATGGTGCAATTAAGGATGAGATTTTGAACGCAGAGGTCATGCACTTCACATCCATTAACAAAAATTCATCCGTTCCGACAATCGAGATTTTGATTGAAAAATTAGCTGTCAAAGAAACGGAACCGGGAACAAAAGAAGAGCAGGAAACCGGCTCTACTCCAAGTCCTGAACCGACAGAATCTGGTGAGAATGCCGATTCAAATGAATGATATTTTTGAGAGCGGATAAGGGTATCAGGAAGTGTAGGGAAGTCGTTTATTACTTGACTATTCCTACATTTCCTTATAAAATCCTTGAAAATATAGGGATTCTTTGATTATACTATAATTATTTACCACATCACGATATTCTTCCTCGAACATCCGTCCATACTCCCCAAGCAGTTCTGTACCTTCCTCATCATATGCACGATACTTAGCAACTTCATCAACAAAAAATAGCGACAGGGTTTTAATGCCCCTATTAAAAAGTTCTTCTTCCTTCTCCATATGGGAAATAATAGTCTCTCGAATCTGGATTCTTCTCATATCCTTTTCGGAAATATCACCAACCACATCACCTTTATGAATGACTTCTCCATTAGTAAAAGTCACAGAACCTGCTATTGGGTCAATCTCTGAAATACGATATCCTCTATACTGCTCCATGCTCTTGGATAATTCATACAAATTATCGTCAACACTCAGAATTCTCATTTCCCGATTAATGGATTTGTCATACTTCACTTCGAACTCAATGCGTGCTCTTGGCGGATGCTTGGGCGATACAATAATACTTTCCAGATACAGATACTTGTCCGTACCACGGAAGTTCTTGACCTGAAAGCCCTTTACTTCAATCCTCTTAACTAATCTCTGATTGTATGCATCTACCGCATCCAATGCATATACTAAATTATGATGTTCCTTATGGGTTGCTGAATAATTCAAACAAAACAAAGGATTAAAATTCTGTAATGCTTTCTGTGTTGCATCTCCACCCATCTTCTGCGGCTCATCCAAAATAATAATCGGATTATTCGCTTTAATTACATCTATTGGTCTTCTACTTCCGAACTCATCTCTCTTATCATAGATAATACGTGCTTCCTTGCTCCTGCCGCCTTCCTTCATGGATGTATTAAAAGCCTGCATATTAATAATCATAACGTTGATACCTGAATTGCTTGAAAATGCATCCAGCTGATTCAGGTTACTACTGTTATATACAAAGAAGCGAACTTTTTTCCCATACTGTTCCATAAAATGGTCCTGAGTAATTTCAAAGGATTTCTTTACACCTTCTCTGATTGCAATAGATGGTACAACCACAATAAACTTAGACCAACCGTAATGCTTATTCAGCTCATACATGGTCTTAATATACACATATGTTTTACCTGTACCTGTTTCCATCTCCACATCAAGAGAACATCTGCCCAAGTTATTTACTAACTTGTCAGAAAGCTTCACATTATTATTCTGTTGAATCTCTCGAATATTGGAAAGCAATACTGCATCAGGTAATGCTATTATCTCGTTCTTAAAACCTGCATCATCATAATCATCTGTCAGTGCCAATTCCTGCTGTTCATACATAGAATCTGCAAACGACATCTGAGAATAAGAAACGCCAGCCTTTCCTTTACCAATATCCCTTCTATAATTTACAGGATTGGAATAAGGTTGTCCCTTGAACACTCCAACCACACTGCGGGCGGCATCCGTCTGATACTGTTGAATTTTAAAATTAAATTTCAAAACGAACACCTCCCATACTTCTTTTGTTTTTTAATATCCTCTGCACTCTGCACCAAATCATCGACAACCGATTCCTCGTGCTGTTGTAATCTATGCTTATCATATAACGCATATTGCTCTAAAGCATACTTCTTTGCCTGTTCTGCAGACACATGCCCTGCACCTGATAATACTTCACGTCCGGTCAGATTCAAGAAATCATTCAGCTTTCCTTCCCAGTCTTTCATATACATCGGAATATGTCTTCTTGCCTGATCCTCTGCAAAATCAAGATACATAGCGACCACCCGGTTAAGCTCTGTCATCTCCTCTTCATTCAGATAATTCTTGGCAATATCCACATCCTTTTTACGAACTTTAGCGCCCTCAAATGCAGTTAATCCCATATTATTCTTGGATGCATCCGCTCTTTTCATAATCAATTCAGCAGCTGTATGTCCATGTACACCGTAATGGATTTTATTCTGCACTGTCTTAAAAAATAACTTCGCTTCTTCATCATTACTACTGTAATCAATGGATGTTTTATAAATATCACATACCTTCTGATAGAATCGTTTTTCCGAGGCACGGATTTCACGGATTCTATCTAACAGTTCATCAAAATAATCCTCGCCAAACTGTTTCGGATTCTTGAGACGTTCATCATTCATTGCAAAACCTTTTCTGGTGTATTCTTCCAATATCCCGGATGCCCAGTTTCTGAAATGAATACCAACATTAGAACGCACTCTGTAACCGATTGCCAAAATCATACGGAAATTATAATGTTTTTTATTACGCTTTATCTGTCTTGTACCTTCTGTTTGAACTTGTAAGAATTCCTTACAAGTTGAATTTTCATCCAGCTCACCATCTTTATAAATGTTTTTGATATGCATGGTTATGTTTTGCGGTGTTGTGTTATACATCTGAGCAATAGCCGCCTGGCTCATCCATACATCAGATTCAAAAAAATACACATCTACCCTGGTATCACCTTTTTCATTCTGATATATGAGCATATCTCCAAGCTCAGATATTTCATATTTTTGACTCATTACAGCACCTTCCTTACTGTCTCAGGACTGTAAGTGGCAAATATCTGTTCAAAATTTGTCGCAACACTATCATTTGCCATACTGCTGTCTCTGAATACTGCATAATAAGGCTTCTCCTGTGCTACCGCTTTCACCGTCTCTTCCGTAATATCACTATCAAAACATGCCATTAAAAATCCTTCTGCTACATTAAATACCTTTTTACCTGCAATTACCTTTTCTTCGATTTTACTTGAAAGCAGGACACCTAAATCTAACATCACCTGAAATAATAAATCTTCCGGTGTACGATCTTCTTTGATGTTATCAGTAGAAGCAAATAATGTCTGCTGTTCCATTTGAGATGGATTGTAGTAGACGTCTTTCATGTTGGAGGTGTCGCATTTCAGTACACGAAAACCACTGTCAAATTTTGCTTCGGAATTTTCCTCAGCAATTTTCTTAGCGGCACGACGAATACGCTCCTTGCCAATTTCACAGATATTTTTGTATCCAGCTTTGTTTGCTTCACTTTTTTCGTCTGTTTCTTCGGGCAACTGCACCATAATAAACTTTCTTTTTCCAGTAGTTTCAGCATTATAATTCATTACAGCATGTGCTGTTGTTGCAGAACCAGAAAAAAAATCTAGTACAAAACAATCTTCATCAGAAAATGTAATCATCCTCAACATTCTATCAATAAGTTCCAGTGGTTTCGGTGTATCAAAAGTCGATTCACCCATTAAATTTTTTAATTTTGAAGTTGCAGATGAAATTAATCCAGCATCATCCCACCAAGTTGTTGCCGTTCTTCGAGTCTGTTCAGCAGTCGTTTGGAAATACTTTTGATATAGGCTATTGCCCTTACGAACTACCAGTCCAGCGTCATATTTCTGTTGCATTGTTTCCTTTGAGAAACGCCAATATCCTTCAATTCCTAAAAATTCATAATAAGGATTGCCTTTTTTTGCACCACCGGGACCATCAACAGGCACTAATCTATACGCACTGTTCCCATCATTATCATCAAAATCAAAACCCTCCAATATGGGGTCAAGACCAATTATTCTTCGTTGACCTTCTATGACTTCTCTGTTTTTCGCATAAAATAACACTGTATTGTGATTTGGAGATATGACTTTATCATTAGAAACTGAAGCACGCGACTTATGGCAGATTAATGCAATTCTACTATTTGCACCAAATATTTCATCACATATCTTGGTCAAATTCGTTGCTTCATTATCATCTATACTGACAAACAAAACTCCATCATCACGCAGCAAATCCTTAGCCAGCCTTAATCTTGGATACATCATATTCAACCAGTCTGTATGAAATCTCCCATTACTATCAAGATTTTTTACAAGGCGGTTACCTTCCTCGTCAAAATCCCCACTAATTTCATTGTACTCCTCCATATTCTGTACAAAATCGTCCTCATAGACAAAATCATTCCCCGTATTATACGGAGGGTCTATGTAAATCATCTTGATTTTACCGAGATATGTTTCCTGCAACAGCTTCAAAACCTCAAGGTTATCGCCCTCAATATAAAGATTTTCGGTATTGTCAAAATCAACGCTTTCCTCTCTGCAAGGGCGGAGCGTTTTGTTGATTGGAGCATTAGCAAGTAAAACCGACTTCTTCTTGTCAGGCCATGTAAATTGGTATCTCTCTTCTCTACCTTCCACAACACTACAAGATATCTCTTGTCTCAACACATCTGCATCAATAGCTCTTTCAACAATAGCTTTTCCGTCCTCATCATAACCAACAATTGTTTCAGTTAAAGCATTCGGGAACAATCTCGCTAATGCCGCATAATTCTCATCTGCCATATTCTTCGTGTGCATTTTCATCTTATCCATTTATTCTTCTCCTAACACTTGTATTTCATTTCTATTTTTTAGTTCATGACCATAGAAAAACACCATTGGTTTCCTACTCTTCCAAGTAACAACGCCGTTATTATTTTGGTAATCGCAATACGCCCTGCACTTACACTTCGTCATTACATATTTATCAGTGACTATGTTAAATTCAATTTCTATTGTCATACTATTTCTTTGGGCTTTTATATCCTTTTCAAATTTTTCTTGCTTATCTTTAGCTACCAGCATGGCACAATTAAACGCTATACCAGTTTCAAGAATAGCCGCTCTTGTATACCCAACACGGATATTTTCAGTCCATAAAGCACTCTCCAGCGTGCCTTCCTTATTGTCGCCAACCAAAAGCGTACATTTTGAGACATGAATCAAAGAAGGTGTAGCTTGCATGGATTTATCGATTTTCTTAAGATTAATCTCAATACTATATCCTGATGGAAATTTATCATTAATGTCCTTTTCGCTCAAGATTTGCTCCCCATGCCATTCGTAATTAATTGGAATAGATGCTTTGAGCTTAACGTGAATTTTATCAATCAGTACCATGCAACTGTTTGAAGCAATGTAATTATTATCTTCTATCCTTTGTAATTTTTCATTCTGCTTATAAGCGACTAAGCTCAAAATAAAGGTACTTATCGCTCCAACCATTGACCCCACATAATTAAGAGCGTCACCAGCCGACCACTCCGCACTAAAAAGTCCATCGGTTTTAATTTTAAACAAAATATTAACAACAAAAGCGATAATTAAAGCACCACAGATAGAGCATACACTGATAAGAATATATTTACTTTTCTTCAATTCATCTCCTCCAATCGTTTCTGGTACTCCTTCAGTCTCTGGAACATCTCAAATTTCTTCTTAGCCTGCGTTTCCTTGCGTGCTTTCTTCTCCAGCTCTTCTATCTGTTTTAGCAGCTTAGCTTTCTCCTGCTCAATAACTATCTGCTCGTCCAGACTATGATCATCAGTAACTACAATTCCCGATATTTGTGTAACCAAATTCTCCCAGACTGCATCTAAATCAAGCCCCGATAATTTAACACAAGCATGATCTGCTTCCATCCACTCAGAATGCAACAACCTTGTCTGATAGGTTGCAAACTGTACTTCATCTACATATTTCAGCACTATTAAAAGATGCTGTCCAAACAATTTTGATATAAGCACAATGTTTCTTTCATTGTACGCTTTATTCTTAAGCTCTACTTGCAGTACAAAAATGGATTTGACCTGTTCACCTTCTTTAATATTGACTGATATAGGTGAAATCTCATTTGTTATAATCATTCTACCAATATCATCATCAAATTGTTTTCTTTTCTCGCCACTCAATTCAATAGGAAATTTTGCATAGAGTATTTTTTTATGTACAGGTTTTCTTATTTCTGTGCTGCTTGGCAACCCACGTATGCTCATCTGTAACCTCTCATTCAACAGCTATTTTTATTCCCGCGAGCAACGAGCCAAGCGGGCATGCTTGCATGCACATTTGGCGACTGCCGCGAGGGTCAAATACCCCGCTGCTCTGCAGCGCTACAAATTTGATGCCCCGTTGCTTGCAGCGGGGTATTTGACTTGATAACCAAGAAGCTGATTAATTCAAAATCATCCAGTCCATTTATGGTTTCTGATAAAAAGCTCATTTGCTTACCGCTTAAGAAACTATCCATCTCATTCTCGTCTTTTACTTCTATGATAGATGCAATGGAATCCCCCAATAGTTCAGAATACTTACTCATATTCCGTCCATCCTGTGTCTCTTCATTAAAAGCCGTACACAATACTTTATCAGGATCTGTTTTACCTTTACAAAGGTATCTGAATGAATCCAGCATTTCTTTCGGTGATAAATGATCAATGACCACCTCTCCATCATCTGACATATAAACCAAATAGAACGGATGCAATCGGTTCTGACTGTTAATGTTTATTTCATTCTTCACATTACGGAGAACAAAGATAACTCCAGGCGGTAGTTCATCATTGCCTTTTACCACTGCATTCATTCCATATGGTGCGTTCTCGACATCTTGGTGTGTTTTCATATAATCCAGCAAATCTAAACGAAATTCATTTAATCCCAAGTCCATAATAGATATTCCTGAAGACATTTCTTCAATATCCACCACTTCCTCCTGTAATCGCTTAAGCTGCTGTTTCCGATATTCCAAGTCACCTTTTTCCTCCGGACTTAATACATTGTCGTCACCAGTTGCAGTCATATCCACAATCTTCATCCTAGTTTCTACTCTGGCTTTCAGATTGATGTACTCGTCCAGTGTCAAGTCAGGCCAAAAATTCACAAGCTGAATACACTCATTTTTACTACCGATACGGTCAATTCGTCCAAATCGCTGTATAATCCTGACCGGATTCCAATGAATATCATAGTTAATCAAGTAATCACAATCCTGTAGATTCTGACCTTCTGAAATACAGTCAGTAGCAATCAAAATATCTATCTCATCGGTATGATTCGGCAGGAGCAAATTCTTCCCTTTAGATATGGGTGAAAAACATGTAAGTACGGTATTCAAATCTGTCTTAAGACCTGAAATAGTTGTTTTGCCATCTACAGAGCCTGTTATCAATGCCGTGTCTAAGCTGAATTTCTTCTTAACATAAACAGATACTGTCTCAAACAAATAATCTGCGGTATCTGCAAATGCTGTAAAGATAATGATTTTCTTATTGCCGGCGTTAATCGGATGTTCCTGTTTTTCATCAATCACATCAAACAATTCCTGTAACTTACTATCATGTTCAGGCGTTATATCCGCAATCATGCACACCAGCAAGTCCAAGAGTTCCTTATCCTTTTCCAGCTCATGCTTCCATGTTTTGTAGTCCATGTCAGCAAGATCAATTTTAACCTTCTTACCAATTGCCAGAACATCATCATTGATATCATCACCATCAAACTCAGTTTCCTGAATATTGGTGATATCACTGAATACCATACTCTGTAAATGAGATGTATTTTCAAATTCTGTAATTGTCTCTATTGTTTTATCGATATAATCCTTGATTCGCACCAGAGTCAGACGGAACGCATATACAGAACTTTCCATACGTTTCATCAAATTTGTTGCCATAAGTCTTCTGATACCCTGCTCACGACCTGACTGTGTAAGACCGCCCTTAACCTGCCTGCTGTCATACTTACTCATATATTTTTCAAGCTTTGACGGTAAGATAAATAAGGTCGGTGTATAGATACACAACTGTAACATACTAAGTTGTTCAAAAATTTCATTGTAGTTAATAGCGGTATCAAGGTCTGTAAGCCCTGGTCTTTTTGATATTGGAATATTTCTTTTGGGGAATGTTCCAATATCCGATGTGTCGTAATATTTCTCAATATGTTTTCGTGACCTTGCAATAGTCACACTATCCAACAACTCAAAGAAATCAAAATCGAGCATTTTAAGCAACCTTGCAGTTGTTCTGTCCTGTGGTTCCAACTTACTCCATGCATTAAACGCTCCCTGAGCCTGCTTAAAAATATCTTCAATACTCCTACTGGTATTTAACTTACTATCTAAAACACTGCTCTCACCTTCATAAGCAAGGGCTATCTGATTTTTCAAGTCAACAAATCTATTATTAACTGGTGTAGCTGAAAGCATTAACACTTTCGTCTTTACACCTTTTCTGATTACCTTGTTTAACAATTTTAAATAGCGGTTTTCTTTATCTCCATCCTTCGATACTCTTCCACCATTTCGAAAATTGTGAGACTCATCAATTACTACTAAATCATAATTACCCCAATTCAATCGGTCTAAATCCAATCCATTTGATGTGCCATCTTCCCTGCTAAGGTCAGTATGGAATAAAACATCATAACGCATTCTGTCAGCAGCTATGGGGTTATTCACATAGTTATCCTTATAGGTATTCCAGTTATTTGCCAGCTTCTTTGGACATAATACCAAAACAGATTTATTGCGATTCTCATAATATTTAATAACTGCCAAGGATGTAAACGTCTTACCAAGTCCTACCGAATCCGCAAGAATACATCCATTATACTTTTCCAATTTATTAATAATTGCTAATACTGCATCTCTCTGAAAGTTATACAATAAATTCCATATTTTACTATCTTTAAATCCTGTTGCTTCATTCGGCAGCACATCCTCTGATACATCCTCCAAAAATTCATGAAAGATATTATAAAGTGTCACAAAATAAATATAATCGGGAGAATTTTCATTATATACCGTTGTGATACTATCAATCACTTCATCAGTCACTTCCTGAAGTCTGGCTTCATCGTTCCAAATCTGTTCAAACAAATCCAAATAGAACTGACTCATTGGGGTATCCGTCTTCTGTATTGGATAATAAGCATTATTACCACGTTCACATCCCAAATCAATAGTGGTAAAACCATTAATCGGCATATAGCTATTGGAATCCACATTCATAAAGCCCATCATATTTTCACTTGTAACATTTGACTTAAATGTGGCTTTCTTACGAATCCATTCAGCACACTCCTTTGCAATGGCTCTCTGCGTCATTTCATTCCTAAGTTTTACTTCAAACTCAGAACCATACAGACTACGCTCCCTTGTCTGTCTTGGTATATAAAATTCTCTCTTCTCTTTTGCAGCCTTTTCCTTAATAAATGTAGGTGACGTAAATATAAAACGCAACTCATCCACACTCTTCAATTCTCGCTTAAGCTCCTGGAATGCGTAGATTGAAAAACAAGCCGCAGCAATAGATACTTTACTATCATTACGGATAGTAACCGCCAAATCATCTTTTAAAGTTTTATTGACATTATCAATAAGCTCCATCAAATCCACACCTTCTTTCGTAGTCAATGTACGTTATTTCTCTAATTATGAGGCTACAATCTATTCCTCTGCTTTATTCTGCTTAAATCTTCCATCTACCGGCTTAACTGCATCTGCTGGGATAAGCCACATTTTACCCTTCTTAACTGCGCCCTCAATTCTTCCCTCTGTACATAAAACACCTATTCTTCTGGAGGAAATATTCCATTTTTTTGACATTTCTACAGTTGTTAAATACTCCATATACGAAACCTCCCTACTGCTATCTATTATATTCCACTATCGGAACAATAGCAACCAGATATTGAAGTTTTCCATTCCGATTTTCATCCCATTTTTATTATGAAATACTTAGGCAGAGTGGTTTCCCCATAGATACTCTGATAATCTTCAAATAGATCACTTCCGTACCTATGAATACCAAGCTTCCTCAGTACTCCGGCATGCAATTGCAGATTATAACTGTTATCATCAATTCTAAAATTGAATAATCTTGCCTTATTCTCTGCTGACAAATAATCATAAGACTTGTAATACTTCTGAATTTCCGTCGCTATCTGTTTTGCCTGCTCCTCAACCGTTAATTCAGCAGTCTCAACGATATCATCATCCGTTATACTCACATCAATTCCGATTCTGCCATTTTCGACAACATCTTCCGCCATTTTCTCTGACACATCAGGAGTATCCTCGAATACCTCATAGCTTTCGGTACTATATTCCCTTTTATCCGTATCAGTAGGCAGTTCAAAACTATTTCCAGCTTCAATATAACCCAAATCGTCATCGTTATGGTTATTATGAAAGCTTTGCATAAGTTCCTCGCCAAAATCTTCATATAATCTTCCATAGTCTTACATTTTCTTTTGCGAATAAAGCGCTCCTTAACTGCATTCGTTTTATCTCTTTTGCCATTTCTGCCGAATGGCATTGATAGCATTTCTTTTCTATCAATCCCAAACGATACATCTTGGCATAATACCTCTTCTGCATTGGTGTCAGATTTACACGCTTCACATACAGAATACCTTTTGTCTGATACCTTCGGTAATACTGACCATAGCCATACTTTAAAATCACAGGCAGCTCTTTCTTTGAAAAAATATCATCCACCTTATCCAGCCGATGATAAAGCTTCATTCCGGGTATCCTCACGCTCAGATAATCCTTACCCTTAAACTCATACCCCATCCGTTTCATCAGGAAAATAAAATGCTCCAGACTGCCGGCATAATCTCCAGTTCCAGCATTTCACAATACTTGTTAGCAGCCGGCTGCAGGTGATTCTTCCAGTTTCCCTTGGAAGAATTATACTTCCCTCCCGTCACCAGATTTACGCTGTTCCAAATAATGTGTAAATGGGTATGCTCTTTATCCGTATGAATGGCATAAACCGCTTCATATTCGCCTTTTAGAACATCCACTATAAAACCTTCCGCAACAAATCTTGCCTGCTCTGGTGTTACCGCTTTATCCGGCAGAAAGGATATAATCACATGATACCCCTGACGTTTTCCGGATTTGCCATACACACACTTGGCGTCTAACATCTGCTCATATCCACTATTTTATTCCTCCATCGATTGCAATTATCATATCTTTTCTCGCTCATAGCCATCCTCCTATCTTCTGAATCATGTTCTTACGAATTCGCAATAAGTGCAATTATGCCCCACTCTGTCTGCAATCGCCACTGCCGAAAATCCCATATCCATCAGAAGTGAAGTGTGTGAGTGCCCATACAGTATAATAAAGACAAATCGGAGAACCCCTGTAAAATCAAGGGAT
>OFFY01000391.1_pt1 | contig 45137 bp, 33 predicted proteins | sample 1521481 | NCBI WGS metagenome assembly OFFY01 (sample SAMEA3504117, study PRJEB24116) | mouse gut metagenome | biome: mouse gut; feature: mouse-associated habitat; material: faeces | place: Denmark | collected 2011
CCAGAAGGCGGTGCTGCGGGGGCAGGCGGTGACCAGATATTATTATTATTAAATTACTTGGTAAAGCCGCGAAGTGACTTTACTCTTTAGAGCCATCGCGCAGCGATTAAATATAGTAAAGTCGCGAAGGCGCACGAGAGGAACTTTCATGAGTGCACTTTCGAGTGAAAGTTCCTCTCAAGAGAGATGCGCCGAAGTGACTTTACTCTTTAGAGCCATCGCGCAGCGATTAAATTGGAGGTGGGAAGATGCCGTTGACCAAAGAGGAACTACAGAGGCTGGACAGCGTACACGCCATGTTTTCCAGGGAAGAGCATGCCTATGAAATGAAGCAGAAAGATGATGCGGTATCTAAGGCGGCTTATGAGCAGTGGAAACAGGATACCCTGATGCAGAACAGAGCGAATAATGCCGCCAAGGCACAAAAGCGGGAGAGGAAGGGAAAGATTGTCCAGATCAGAGAGAACAGCAGGCTTCAGATCCCTGCCGTGGCGTTTTCGCAGCAAATCTTTGCCACCAGCTACAAAGAGAACGTGGGTTCGACAAAGAGGAAAATCCGTTCCCATGTCAGGGGTTCCAGACTCCGGAAGAAAGAACAGGATGCCAGGACGGTGGAAGAGTCCGAGAGGCTCTGGAAGGAGACGCTTGCGGACAGGAGGAAGGAACTGGCGGGGCAGCCGGAAGGGTGCTCAGACACGGACTATCAGGCGTTATCCCAGTTCCTGACACAAGACAAGGACAGCAATCAGGCGCTGCTCCCCAGGCGGATGGAGGAGGGGAACCTGTCCCGGGATCAGGTAAGCTCCTGTATCAACCAGTACCTGAATCTGGATTTCGGCGTGGATCTGCGCACAGACGAGACTGTGGCCAAGGACAGCCTCCGGCTGGAAGAGCTGACCGCAAAGCCCCGGGGCCTGAAGCATCTGATTGCCGGGCATCCGGAGATGGCCGCGGGACTCACAGAGGAAGAGAGGCAGAATCTCCTGGCAAAGCTGGAGTTGGGGGATCAGATCGCGGACTATTATACCATCCAGAAAAAGGTGATGACGGATTCCTGGTACAGGACTCACTATAATTCGGAGATTTCCTACAGGTATCATGAAGGGGATACCCTGGAACAGAAGAACCTCACATTGCTTTTGTGGCATGCGGAATGGATGAAGAACAAAGAGGGGTTCGTAACGAATGATGGGGGCAGAGCCTGGCTGGACCATTATAGAGGGGAGGTCCTGCCGGAGGAAGCCCGGTTTGAGGCACAGACGAAGCAGGTGCTGGCCCAGACGCCCAAAGGCGTTGAATTCCAGAAGAATGACGCCAATATCGAGGATTCCCGCCATGCGGAATATTTCCGCCGGCTCAATGTGAAGGGGACTGCCGTGTATGATCGTTTGACGAACACCAATCAGACCCAGTATTATGTGGTGGGGGAATCCAAAAGGATGAGCGAGGGCCTGACCCGGTACCTGTCCAATCTTCCCAGGCTGGAGGCGGTCCGGCACATGCCAAAGGACCAGGTGGAAGAGATGGTGGAGAACCTGGCCATGACGCCTGTCCATATAAGCGACCCTGAGGAGGTGGAAGTCTGCAGACAGGCAAACCTGAATGGGATGAGGATGTTCAAGGAACAGCTTCAAAAGCAGATGAACTATGTGAAGCGAAAATACGGAAACGGTTTTATGCTCCTGTCCCCCCGGGAAATCCTGGACCATATCCCGGACTTTAAAAGCGACTTCACCAATATGCAGGGCATGCTGAAGTTTATCGAGTATTTAGAGGCGCTGCCGGGGATGTACGACAAAAATGACCCGGCGGACCAGGAGCTGAAGCGGCTGGTGGACTATTACCAGACCATTACCATGGCGGAGGGCGAGGCCAGGTATCGGTACAACGACGAGAAAGACAATTTTAAGGCCTTTTCGGACTATAAACATGGCATCGTCCGAAACGTGATGGCGGGTGACAGGACCAGAAGCGTGATGCTTCAAGCCGCGTCTACGGACCATCTGGACGTGCGCTGGGGCACCTTTTTCGATGAGTCTGACGTGCTGTTCGACGAGGTGCTGAAATGTATGGAGTACACGCCTGTAAGCCGAGCGTCGCAGGAACTGGGCATGAGGGATCCTATCTGGAGCGAGCTGATTCCGGAGACCCGGAGGATGGGCAGGATGGAGGCGATCGACTACTTTGTACGGAAGGAATTTTCCATCGCCCAGGAGTACCGGGAGTTTGACGGCGAGAATTCGGGCAGTATAGAGACGGCCAGGGCGATGCAAAAAAAACTTAATGAGCTTCGGGAAAAGAGCAGACGCGATGACGGGTTTCTATATGACCAGTTAGCGGCGGATCTGGCAAACTGGATACAGGAGCACTGAGGATGGGGGCAGACACAGGGAATCAAAGAACCCGCTGCAAGCAACGGGGGATCAATCCTGCGGCGCTGCAAGCAGCAGGGGATTTGACCCTCGCGGCATTCGTCAAGCCATGGAACATGGCTTTATGCCCGCGGGAATAAAGGAGCGATGATATGGGAGACGCATATACGAAGGAAGCCTACAAATTGATCTATCAGCATCCGGACTGGCAGTCCACGGCCCAGGAATATGAGGACAAATTCGCCGCCAATCTGTACCGCCCCAGCTATGTGCAGCAGGCGGCCGCCACGGCGCTCAGCAAGCTGAGCCAGACATTGACCGGCTACTACCAGGTCAAAAGAGGGCTGAACGAGGAACAGGCCCAGGATCTTACGGCCCTGGGGGAGGTGGCGGAACAGGTGGGCGGGCGCTCACCTGACGACTGGCGCGTCTTGGAGGGCGCGCTGCTCCAGAGGAACAGCGGAAGCGGGGCGGGGCAGATCGGCCGCTGGCAGGAGGGGGACGAAGCGGGAGAGCAGGAGGCGGAGAGGCTGGGCGTGGATGCGGGGGCTTTTCTGTTCCAAAGGGACGCGGACCAGCTGAACAGGGAGAATATCCAGAATGTCCTTGAGGACGGGAACCTGCGGGAACAGATGACCATGCTCTATAACGGGATGTTCTTAAATGGCGGCAAGACCAAGGAGGAGATCGCGGAGAGCCGTTCCTTAAAGAATCTTCTTCTGAATATTACCGAAGCGGATGAGGAGCGGATGAGGGCCGGGGGGATGGAATCCAAAATCCGGTTTGACCTTTTGCGGGAGATGGGGCATTATGGGAAGGGGGAGGACTTGTTCGACACCTATTCCATGGCCAGGGACTTAAGGCGCGGGCAGGATTATCTGAAGCACAGAGGGAACGCGCTCACCAGATGGGCCTCCGGCATCAAGCGGGCGTTCCGGGCGGCATTTTCCAGCAAGTTCTCGCGGAGCAATAAAAAGAAGGAAGAGCAGGCCGGGCTTGGAAAGGAACATTACGAAAGGCTGGGGCTGGGCCTGTCGGAGCGGGAGATGGCCAACGGCCTGGACGCGGATGGCAATCTGAAGTGGAAGGAAGGGCAGGCTTATTTTCGGATGGATACGCCTGTGACGGCGGAGGGGATGCTGCAGACGGCGGGGCCCTCCGGCACCACCCTCCGGATGCTGGGCGCCTACCGGCTGTTAGGAGCCGGCAAGAACGACCTGCTCTTCTTCCGGCTGGCGCTGATCGCCTGGATGGTGAGCAGCAGGGACCATTCCCTGTATGAGATCCTGAAGGGATCCCACAACGCGGGGCTGAAGGGCAGCGAGGATCTGTCGGAGGCCGCGAACATGTACCGGACCATCGACCCCCTGGAGGAATCCCTGATACGCCAGACGCTTGCACCCAACGCACGTTTCCCTCATGAGACGATTTATCTGAAGATCATGGATGCCTATCTGCAGAAATACGCGGGCGAGAGCATGGTGGAGGACGAGAACGCGGAGGACATCTTTGCGGGAATCGAGGTATATGACACCGCGGTGGGCGTCTACAGCGGAGAGCTGTACTCCGTCATGAACACAGGGAGCAAGTATGGGGACTATGCCTCCCGCCTGGCGGTGAAGAAGCTGGCGAAAAAGGACATTGTCGGGGATGGAGAAGAAGAGAGGAAAATGCAGAGAAAGGCAAGAGCGGCGGTGGGAGAGATGGGTTTCGATGTGGCGAAGCTCAGCGCCCGCATCCTCCAGGAAAGGCTGGAGGAGAGGGGCAGCCGGGACACAGGCCAAGGGGAGATGACGGACACCTACGACAGATGGAGGAGGCCGGCCGACAGGGAAGGTGAATATGCGTTCAGGGGCACCACCTACCGGGGCGGGAAGCTGACTTCCGCCATGAGGAAGAGAGGGAAGATCGTCACGGACGCGTTTCTGAGCACCTCCCTGGTTCCCGGTATCGCCATGGACTTTTATGAGGAATCGAAAGAGGACGAAAAGAATAAGGCGATCTTCCGCTTTAGGCTGGACGGAAAGGGCTCCCTGAACATTACCGCGCAGTCCATGGTGCAGGATGAGCTGGAGGTCCTGATTCCCAAAGGGACCACTCTGCAGGTGCTGGGAGAGCCCAGGACCGTCTATTATAAAAAGACGACCCAGGAGATTCGGGAGCCGGATCGGCTCAGCGAGCATGAGCTGGAGGATCTCGAGGAGGATCATCTCCGCGGAGAAAACAGAAACTGGATCAAATGTCAGCTCGTGGAGCTCCAGGAGATCGAGGGCCCCGGAGAGAGGAAACGGCAGCGGATGGCGGCAAAGCAGGAAAAGCGCCGGGCGGAGCGGGAGCGGCTTTCCGCCATGAGGGAGGAAGCTGTCAGAAGGCGGCAGGCCTGAAATCGGAGCGGACAAGGCAGAGGAAGGAAGCGATACGATGGCATTGTTGGCTGACGATAACGCAGTACCGGCATGGACAGCCAAGGCTGATTGCGCAGGGATGAACGCCGGGGTGCCGGGGACATGAAAGGGCAGGGCGGATGAAGCCCGCGGATGCCGTCTGTGGGTGCCGGGGACATGAAATGGACAGGGATGGACAGGATGAAGACAGGACAGGATACCTACGGTTTTATAGAACTTTATTTTCAAGGGCTGACGGAGGAGCCCTTTGCGTCAGAGGCGGAGCAGTGGAGCGCCTGGGAGCGTTTCGTGGATATGCTCTGTATGATCAGCCTGGTGATGAAGGAGCGCAGGCTCCCGGAAAGCCTGGCCAGGATCGGGTGCCTTTTGGAGGACGAAGAGCTGGTGAAAACCCTGGAACCCGGGGAGAGGACGTTTTTTCCCTGCAGACAGCGGGTGCGGGCCGTTTTCGAGCTTCTGTTGGAAAAGGGGCGGATATTTCCTGACGGGGACGGGATCAGGCTCCCTCTATCCGGGTTCCTCTCAGAGAACCTGGAGCCGGTGGAGATGACGGCATTTCTTCTCGCCGCATGCGGGGACCGCAGCAGGAAGTATGAACGTATATTCGGAGTCCTGCAGGAGGAGAAGAGCGGCACGGCCAAGCCAACGGCGGGGCTGGTGCATGATTTGTGCGGACTGTTTCTGGAGGAATCGGAAAACGCGCCGGAGATTCTGTTGGATGAGGACCGCTTTCTCAACCGCTTCCTGCTGCAGCCGGAGAGGGACAATGCCAGGCTGTCCAGGCTGTCCCGCCCCATAACCCTTAGAAAGCCGGTATTGTCTCTGCTGTACGGCAATACGAAGATGCTGGGCGGCATGGCCTACTGCGGGGAGGTGCTGGAGGAGGGGGGTACGGGCCGGGTGATCTGCCACCAGGAGGAGCTGAACCTGCTGCGGCAGGCCTTTGTGCGGATGTCCGTGCTGCAGGAGGAAGGGGTGATCCTGCTCCAGGGGGCGCCCGGCGCCGGCAAAAGGTATCTGGCCCAGGCTATGGGAGATTCCCTGGGGATGGAGGTCCTGTGCATCCATGGGAAGAAGCTGTTTACGAAAGGCCCGGAGGCAGTGGCCCAGGCCCTGGAGGAGGCGGTGCTGAAGACGGTGCTTGCAGGGCATATCCTGTATCTGGACCTGAACGGCGTGGGGCGGGAGGAGGCAGGGCCTCTGGCGCAGGCGCTGGTGAACTTAAGGGACTATGCGGGGAGGTTCCTGGTGGGCGCGGATGCCTTATGGATGGAGGAGCCGGAGATCCTGGGGCATGTGTACCGGATTCCCGTGGGGATGCCGGGCACCAGAGAGCAGAAGGCGTTCTGGGAGCACTTTGCGCGGGAGTACAGGATCCGGTTCGCGGAGGATGTGGACTTAAATCAGCTGGTGTCTCTGTACGATTTGTCTCCCGGGCGGATCCGGGAGGCCCTTGTGTGCGCCATGCTGGCCGCGCCCATGACGGGGGACGCATTTCTCCTGTCGAAGCGGGGGCTGGAGGAGGAGATCCGGCATCAGTGCAGCGGCGGGCTGGGCCGGTACGCCGCCCGGCTTGACAGCCCCTTTGTGTGGGAGGATCTGCAGCTGTCCGGGGAGAGCAGGAAGCAGCTGGGGTATGCCTGCGACCGGATACGCTTTCGCAGCGTGGTCAACGAGGAGTACGGATTCGGCAGAAAGCTCCCCTATGGCAGAGGGCTTTCCATCCTGCTCTACGGGCCTCCCGGAACCGGCAAGACCATGACGGCCCAGGTGCTGGCCAATGAGCTTGGGCTGGACATCTACCGGATCGACCTGTCCCAGATCGGCAGCAAATACATCGGGGAGACGGAGAAGAATCTGGGAGCGGTGTTCGACGCCGCCAGGTTCTCCAACGCCATCCTGTTCTTCGACGAGGCGGACGCCCTGTTCACCAAGCGGACCGAGGTGGCCAGCTCCAATGACCGCCATGCCAACGCGGAGACGGCCTATCTGCTCCAAAGGATCGAGGAGTACTCCGGCGTGTCCATCCTGGCCACCAATGTGATGCAGAATTTCGACAATGCCTTCAAGCGGCGGATGACCTTTCTGATCCCCATCGGGCAGCCGGGGGAGGAGGAGCGGCTGGCTCTGTGGAAAAAAGTGTTTCCCGGAGAGGCTCCGCTGGAGAAAGAGATTGATTTTGGCATGTATGCCAGGGTGGCGGAGCTGACCGGAAGCGGAATCAAGTCCGCGGCGCTCACGGCCGCCTATCGGGCGGCGGCGGAGCACCGGAAGATCGGCAATCAGGATTTGATCGAGGCGGTGGACCTGGAATACCGGCGGATAGGGCGGACGGGAATCGATCAGGAACTGTACGCTGCGCTTTATATGAAAATAGAAAAAGGAGGAAGCCATGCCTGATACAAGATATTTTCGGCCTAAGAGAGCGGTAAAAAAGATGAAGCTGGCGCAAAACCTGGGCCAGACAGTGTATCTGTGCGGCGTGACGGGACTTGGCAAGACCACATTTGTCAAGGATTATCTGGGCCGGAGGAAATATGCCTATTATTCGGCTGCGGATTATGCCGACTGGGACCTCCAGATACCGAAGGAAGGCCAGGAGGGGATCATGGTCTTCGACGATCTGTATCTGCTCACCTCGCCGGAGCTTCGGGAGGAGGTCTATCCGGTCCTGGAGGCTCTGATGGAGCGCAGGGAGGTGTGGGTGATCCTGATTTCCAGATGCCAGGTTCCCAGATGGCTGATGTCTCTGTATGTGAATTATCTGTTCTGCGTGATCGGGGAAGAGGATATGCTGCTGGAGAGGGAGGAGCAGGACGCTTATTTCGAGTCCTGGGAAGTATATCCGGGAGAAAGGATATCCGAGCGCATTTGGAAGGAGGCAGGCGGCCATCCTCTGGCGCTTCGCATCCTGGCGTTGGAGCTTCTGCGAAATGGCCTTGGGAGCAGGGAAGCGGATGTGAACAATCAGGAAAGAATCTACAATCACGCCAAGGATTATATGAGCAATTACCTGGAGACCCATGTGTACGACCAGTGGGATCTGGAGCTGCAGGAATTTTTGATGGAGCTGTCCGTGGTGGAGTCGTTCGATGTGCAGATGGCCCGGATGGTCACCGGCAAAAAGAACGTGGAGGAGCTTTTGGAGCAGGCCATGGAGACCGGAGATTTTATGGTGAAGAAAGACGGGAGCTATCGATACAAGCCCGCTTTCGCCAGATCCATGCATCGCCGCCTGATGCGGAGCATCAAGGCAGAGCGCATCCATCGGATCTACTGTAATGCCGGTTACTGCTACGAGATGAGGGGCGACATCGCCCGGGCGCTTCAGGCCTATGCGGCCTGTCAGGATGAGGGCGAGATCTCCAGGCTGCTGATCACCAATGCGAGAGAGAATCCGGCCAACGGACACTACTTTGAGCTTCGGCATTACTACCTGTCCCTGTCGGAGGATACGGTGCGGGAGAGCCCGGTGCTGATGTCCTGCATGAGCATGCTGCAGTCGATCCGGATGAACGCGGAAGAGAGCGAACGGTGGTATGGGGAGCTGGAAGCCTATGCCGCGAACCACACGGGAAGCGCCAGAAAGGAGGCGAAAAGCAGGCTTCTGTATCTGGACATCGGCCTGCCCCACCGGGGGACCATACAGATGGTGGACATCCTCAAGCATGCCTATACCCTGATCCGGGAGCATCGGGTGGTGCTTTCGGAATTCTCCGTCACAAGCAATCTGCCCTCCCAGATGAACGGCGGGAAGGATTTCTGTGAATGGAGCAGAAAGGATAAGGAACTGGCGGCCAGCATCGGCAAGATGGTCTCCCTGGTGCTGGGAAACAATGGCAAGGGGCTGGTGAGCTTAGGCCTGGCGGAAAGCTTTTTGGAAAAGGGCATGGACAGCTATGAGATCGTTTCCCTGGCGGAAAAAGGGATGATGCAGGCGGAGAGCGTGGGAAAGACGGAGCAGTGCTTCGTGGCGGCCTGGCTCCTGGGGCAGCTTTCCCTTTTAAGCGGGCACGCGGAGGATGCGCTGGAGCGGCTGTCCGGCTTCGAGAAGACGGCCAGCCAGGAGGCGGTCAGGTTGCTTCCGAATATCAAGGCCCTGCGATGCTGGATATTGATGTATCAGGGACGGATGAAGGCGGTAATGGACTGGATGAAGGAAGCGCCGGATGAGTATCAGGAATTCTGGCCCATGGAGCGCCTGCGCTATCTGGTGAAAGTCAGGGTGTACCTTGCCAACGGCAGATACGAACAGGCCATGGGGTTATTGCAGAAGCTTTTGTACTACGCGGATAAGATGAAGAGGACATATGTCCGCATCGAGGCGAGATTTCTGCTCGCGGCGGCGCTGTACCATATGGGCTGGGGAGACTGGAAGGAGCACATGCAGGCCTGCATTACAGAGGCGGAGAGCTATCACTTTGTCCGTGTAATCTCCAGGGAGGCGGGACTGGCGCTGAAGCTGCTGCGGGCGGAAGAGTTTAAATGGACGGACAGAGGGTTTAAAAAGCAGGTGCTGGAGGAATGCCAGCGGATGGCAGGATTTTATCCCGCTTATCTGAAAAAGCATGAGGAGGGGGATGTGGCGCTTGCGCCCAACGCGCTGAAGATTCTAAGGATGCAGGCGGACGGCTGCCAGACGGAGCAGATCGCGGCAGTGCTTGGGATCACGAAGAACACCATCAAATACCACAACAAGGAGACCTATAAGAAGCTGGGAGTCACCAGTAAGGCGGCGGCCATCAACGAGGCCAGGAACAGGGGGCTTTTGTGACAGAAAGGAAAGATTTCATATGAACGAATGGGAAAGAGAGCGGGCGCGGTTTCTGGAAGACTGCGAACATGCTGTCAGCATCAGCCAGGAGAACCTGCGGCGCCTGATGGAGGACAATAAGGACACGGCGTATGGCAGAAGGTACGGATTTGCAGCCGTCAGGGATGCGGAAGATTACCGGAGGCAGGTCCCCCTGTCGGATTACCCGGATTATGAGGAGGCAATCGCCCGCATGATGCAGGGGGAGGAGCAGGCCCTCACTTCCTATGAAGTCAAGCACTATATCATGACCTCCGGAAGCACCGGCAGGCAGAAGCGGATTCCCCTCACCAGGGAGGCCCTGGGGCGCTGCATTTCCCCCATCTACTATGCAGCATATTCCGATGTGCCGGGCATCGGGGAGGGAAAATACCTGCATTTGAGCGTCTTTCGGATGGAGCCGCCGGCCCCGGAGCGGGACACCATCCTCTCGGCGGCATATTTTCGGGAGCTCTACGACAGGGGAGGGTTCCGGCTGGAGGAACGGTACCTGGGCGGCACCGGGCTCCTTTTCTCCAAGGGGGTTGGGGAGGTGCCCTATGTGAAGCTGCGGATCGCGCTGTCCTCCCCGGAGATGGCGGGGATCCAGGCATTCTTCCTGTATGACATCCTGCTATTCCTGCGGTATTTTGAGGAAAACTGGCGGCGGGTGCTGGACGACATCACATACAGGCGGATTCCCGACGAAGCCCCCCTGTCCGATTCGGTGCGGAGAGCCCTGCTGGAGCTGCCGGTACCGGAGGAGGGGTGGTTTGCCAGGGTGGAAAGGGAGTGCGGCATCGGCTTTGAGGGAATCCTGGGGCGGCTCTGGCCCCGGATGAAATTCGTCAGCGGCGTGGGGGGAAGCACCTTTGCGGCCCAGGAGCCCATGCTTCGGTCCTACCTGGGAGAGGTGCCGGTGCATTACTTCACCTATGCGGCCAGCGAATGCATGATCGGCATCACCATCCGGACGGAGAGCCGGGAGAACGTCCTGATGCCCCGCAGCGGGTTTTATGAGTTTATTCCCTATGAAAAAGAGGGGGATGAAAGGCCCAGAACCATAGAAGAGCTGGAGGCAGGGGAGTACTATGAGATTGTAGTCACAAATTTCTCCGGGCTTTACCGCTACCGGCTGGGGGACGTGGTGAAGGTGACAGGCTTCTGCGGCCAGGCGCCGGTGTTTCAGGTCTGTTTTCGGAAAAACCAGGCTATCAATATCGCCGGGGAGAAGATGGACCTGGAGACGGTCTCCCGGGCGGTGGAGCTTCTGGCGCAGGACCGGGGCGTCCATGTCCTGGAATACAGCGTCTATGATGAGAAAAGCCTGCTTCCGGGCAGGTACCAGTGCTTTGTGGAGACAGACGGTCCCTTCGACAGAGCGGGTGCCGGAGGGTGCCTGGACCGGATACTGATGGGGCTCAATGAGGATTACAAAGACCTGCGGGGGCTGGGGCTCATCGGGGAAGCGGCGGTGTGCCGGGTGGAGGCAGGAACCCATCCGGAGTGCCGCCGGCGCTTCCTGGCGGGGCAGTCCCAGCTGAAGCCCCTGCAGTATCTCACGGACCGGAGGCTCATCGCATTTATGAAAGAAAGGATTTGCTGACCATGTATTTTGACCAGAAAATGTTGTCCAGGGTCTATTACCGGGCCCTGCTTCCCAATATGGCCGCCATCCTGGGAGGGACCATCAATGTCCTCTTCGACGGGATCCTGGTGGGCAGAAGGATGGGGGAGCTGGGCATCGCCAGCGTGAACCAGAGCCTGGCGGTTTACCTGCTGTTATGTACGGTGGGCTCCCTGATCGCCTCGGGGGCCTTCGCGGAATCCGCGGCGGCCATGGGGGAGAACCGCCAGGAGGAGGGGCAGCGGTATTATTCCCTTGGGCTGGAGCTGGCGGCTGTCGTGGGGGCGGCGCTGTGCGCGGCGGGCTTCCTGCTTTCGGGGCCTATCGCGAAAAGCCTGGGCTCCGCGGATTCCTGGCAGCTGGTGGAAACGTATATACGGATCACCTTTCTGGGGGGCGTATTCAAGGTCCTGTTGTATGTGCCGTTCTTCTACCTGCGGCTGGCGGGGAAGACAAACCAGTCCGCATGGGCCATGATGACGATGACGGGGCTGAATATCATCCTGGATTATGTCTTCCTGTTCGTCTTTGATTTCGGCATCGCCGGGGCGGCATGGGCAAGCGTATTGGCTACGGTTGTGGCATGCTGCATGAGCTTCGGGTTCCTTTTCCGGCTGAAGGACGGGTTTCGCTTCCGCCCGATGCGCCCCCGCATGGAGGAGATCCGAAGGATCGTGAAGGCCGGCAGCCCCATGGCGGCCAACAATCTGTGCTCGGCCCTTCGGATCGTGCTGCTCAACGGGATCATGAACCTGGCGGGGGGCAGCGGCATGGTGGCTGCCTTCGCCGTGACCAACAACCTGAACGAGTTTTCCATCTGCATCCAGAACGGGGTTCCCCAGGCCGGCTCCGCCATGCTGGGGATCTACCAGGGAGAGCAGGATCCCCTGTCCGTGAAAAAGCTCCTGAAGATTCAGCTGTCCTGGGGCCTGGGGCTTTCGTCGGCCTTCGCCGCGGGACTGCTGTTGGCAGGGGGAAGGGTGGGACGGCTCTTCGGCAGCTCCATGGACCTGGGGTTCGCGGTGGGGTGCTTAGGCGTAGGCGTGATCTTCGGCACCCTCAACAGCGTCATGACCTATTATTACTATGCCACCAGGAAGCCCGGCATGGCAAACCTGATCACCGTCATGCGGGTGCTGGCGGTGACGGTGGCCCTGGCCTGGCTGCTGAGGCCTTTCGGGGACCGGATCTTTTGCTTTTACTGGCTGGCGGAGCTTGTGACAGGGGCCCTGTGGATCGGGGCAGGGCTTTTGCTTGGCAGGCGCAGGCAGGGGCGGTGGAGCCTGTATATGCTGGACGAGACGGCTTTCCTTGAAGGAAAGTGCATCAACTTTACTGTGGCCTGTGACAACGGGGCCATCTGTGAGGCCAGTGAGAAGATTCAGGATTTCTGTAAACAGAACGGCTTTACGGAGGACCAGACCATGACCATCAGCCTGGCCCTGGAGGAGCTGATGGTGATCACCGCGGAGAAGTCCATGCATTACCAGGGCTTCATGGACGTGAGGATCCTGCGCACCAGAGAGGGCGGCATCCTGCGCATCCGCTCCGAGGGGAAGCGCTATAATTCCCTGGAATACGCGGAGGCGGGGATCGAGTACCTGGGGGTGAGCATGATCATGAAGATGGCGAAGAAGACGGAGTATCAGAATACGCTGGGACTGAATACTCTGATCGTGGTGATTTGAGAAAATGAAAAAGCATCAAACCAGGCGGCTGGCCGGAACGATGAGTGAACGGGGAAAAGCAGGGGAGATGCGAAACGTTAATCAGGAGTAAGCGTATGAAAAAACATTCCGTTTTGGTACTGAAAATTTTGACGGGCTTTACGGTCCTGGCAGTGCTGATCTGCGCGGCGTGTACCGGAGTCGGCTATATCCAGTACCGGGACTATATCCAGAAACAGTATAATGACATAGCCTATCAGATCGCGGAGACCTTCCGGGGGTTTTTCGAGGAGGGGGAGCTGGAGGGCTACATCCATATGGCGGCCCGGTATAAGGCGGGGGAGATCCCCCGGGAAGCCCTGGAGCAGGAGATGGGGACACAGCGGTACCAGGCGCTTCGGGCGCAGATGGACCGTCTGCGGGAGCATATGGGTGCCAACGACATTTACTTTGCCCAGCTGGACGTAGAGGAGCTGTATGGCTATTATCAGAAGCAGCTGGAAGGGGCCGGGGATACGGAGGGAGGTACAGAGGGCTGGAACCCCATGACCTACATCATGGACAGCTATGTGGAGCCATACCGGTTCGGAGACATGGGCGGGCTGAACCCCCTGTATATCAAGGAAGCGGTGGCCCTGGCGAAGAGCGGGCAGCGCTCCGACAGCTATTTTATCTCCAAGAGCGTCTACGGCTACAATACCTCGGCCATCCTGCCCATCGTGCTGGATGGCGCTACGGCTGCGGTGATCGGCGTGGAAATTCCCATGGCCACGCTGCAGAAGGCGCTGGGCGATTATGTGTCCCATTCGGTCTTAAGCATGCTGATCGTGACGGTGCTCTGCCTGGCGGTGTATGTACATATCCTGTACCGAACCATTATCGCCCCCATCAACCTGATCGCGGCAGAGGCCAGCAGCTTCGTAAAGGAAGAGAACCAGGTGTCCACGGAGCTTGAAAAGATCCGTACCGGGGATGAGATCCAGACCCTCAGCGAGACCCTGCTGAAGATGGAACTGGACATCAACCATTATATTGACAATCTGACCAAAGTGACGGCGGAGAAGGAGCGGATCAGCGCGGAGCTTAACGTGGCCACCCAGATCCAGGCGGATATGCTGCCCAGGATCTTCCCGGCTTTTCCGGGCAGGCAGGAATTCGATATCTTCGCCACCATGAACCCGGCCAAGGAGGTGGGCGGGGATTTCTATGATTTCTTCCTCACCGATGCCGACCACCTGGCCTTCGTGGTGGCGGACGTATCCGGCAAGGGCATTCCGGCTGCGCTTTTTATGGTGATATCCAAGACCCTGATCAAGAACCAGGCCCAGATGGGGGATTCCCCCGCCCGGATTCTCCAGGCGGTGAACGACCAGCTCTGTGAGAACAATGAGGCGGAGATGTTCGTGACGGTATGGCTGGGGATCCTGGAGATCTCCACCGGAAAGCTGACGGCGGTGAACGCGGGGCATGAGTATCCCATCATGAAAAAGGACGGCGGCGTCTTTGAGATGCTGGACGACCCCCACGGGTTCGTCATGGGCGTCATGCCGGGGATGCGGTATCAGGAATATGAAATTCAGATGCATCGGGGGGACAGCATCTATGTCTACTCCGACGGGGCCCCGGACGCGGTGAACCTGCAGGAGGAGCAGTTTGAGCGGGAGCGCCTGCTTGCCTCGCTGAACCGGATCCCGGGAGCGGCGCCCATTGAGTTGCTGGGGCAGGTGAAGGGGGATATCGACGCGTTCGTAGGGGAGGCAGCCCAGTTTGATGATATTACGATGCTATGTATGCGGTACTGCGGCAACTGAGAAAATATAGGAATGGAGGTTTAGTGTTATGAGACCGGTTTTTGGGTTAAAAAAGGTATGGATGAGGCGGAAAGCGGCCCGCGGCGTATGGGGAATCTTTCTGACGGCAGCGCTTGCGGCGAATATTCTGCCGGCGGGAGGGATGACGGTGCATGCTTCGGAGAAAGGGGCGGAGGTTTTGGGCCTTTCGGAAAGCGGCGAGATGGAGGACGACGGCGTGGTTCAGGGCAGCGGTGAGCTGCCGGAAGAGGTGCCGGGGGATGCGGCGGCAGCTTATTCTTTGGCGGCTGAGAGGAGCGGGGAGCTTGACTTCAGCCAGAACGTAAATGTGGGTGATTTGGATACGGACCATTACCAGTGGGATGCGGGGAGTAAGACGCTTAAGCTGAAAGATGCCGATATCAGGAATACAGTGTTGCTGCCGGATGACACAGTGACAATAGAGATAGAGGGAAATTGTTCTATTGACGGATTGGGTATTAACAAAGATCCGGGTCAAACCCATCTGACCTTTTCCGGAACAGGGGAACTGACGATTGAAAACCCAATCAACCTTTCCGGAGGAAACGGCAATATCCTCACGGTGGAAAGGGACGCCCATGTCATAGCGAAAGGCGGTATCAGTATTGGCGCAAGCGGCGGGGTAGACTCCACTGTGACAGTTAAAGGAACCCTGACCGCAGGTAGCACTGCAGAATATAATAACGCAATATATGCCGGAAAAGTAGTCGTGAGTGCCGGCGGCTTTTTGAATGTTTCCGGGAAAACTGGCGTGGTGCTCAACGGTATGACAGTGAATGGCAGCGGCAGTGATTTCACCGGCGTGTTTATAGTTGAGAGGGGCGGGTGCTTTACTGCGGATTGTGAGAATTTCAATGTCAGGGTGCAATCAGGCGGCAGGTTTCCCGATGGAAGCAACGCGGATAAAGCAATCAGCATCCCGGAGGGCTATCTGCCTAAAGACTGTGAGGTGAAGCCGTCGGAAGGGGTAATCGACTTTGTGAAAAAGGATACGGATATTGTATACACAGGCCCCATGTCTATTCACGAAAACCACGACTGGTTAGACGAGTGGAAGAAAGACGAGACAGCACATTGGAAGGCATGCAGATTCGCGGGATGCGACAAGGTAAGTGAATATGCGCCGCACAGCTTTGACAACGCTACATTGAAATGCACAGCCTGCGGCGCGGTACTGGCCGTCTCATGGAACAATGCGGATCAACTGATCTATAACGGGCAGGAGCAAAAACCAGGCTTCACCGTTACAGTGGACAGCATAGAGCTGGATACATCAAAATACAATACGGAATACCGTGATAATACAAACGCCGGGGAGGCATCCGTCATCATTACGGGAAAAGACGACTTAAGCTTCGAACAGACACTGACATTTCAGATTGCCAAAGCCGCGCCCAGGATTACCTGGGGGGGTGACACGCAGACCGTAGTCTATTCCGGCAAACCGGCCAAGATTGAACCGCCTACAGTGACGCTGGTGAACGGCGAGAGCTTCAAGGGGGAGATTTCTTATTCCTATGCGGCGAACAGCAGGGCCGGCTACACCTCCGGTCTGCCCACCGATGCCGGAACATACAGCGTCAAGGCCGGCATCGAGGAACAGGGAAACTATACGGCTGCCGAAAGTACAGTGGCGCTGACAGTGGAACAGGCCGAGTACCCGCCGAACAGGCCGTCCGACATCATGAATGTAGCGAGGAAATATGACAAGGTAAGCAGTGTGGAGCTTCCGGAAAACTGGCAGTGGGAGGAGACGGATAGAGACACGCCCCTTGAGATTAACGTACAATTGCCGGTTACGGCAGTCTATGAGGGAGCGGATAAGGCCAATTATAAAAATGTGACATGTGCTGTGACTATCACAAGGGCAGACTGCGATCACGAAAGCACAGAACTCAGAAATGCGGTTGCGGCTACCTGCCAACAGAAAGGCTACAGCGGGGATCTCTGGTGCCTGGAATGCGGGGAGCTTCTGACAAAGGGCAGACAGACGGAGCTGACAGACCACAGCGGCGGTACGGCAACCTGTATCAGCGGGAAAGTCTGTGAGGTATGCAAGACTGAGTATACCGAAAAAGACAGCACGAACCACATGCATACGGAAGTACGCGGAGAACAAAGCGCCGCCTGTACAAAAGAGGGCTACACGGGCGATGAATTCTGTACGGACTGCGATACACAAATCAGTTCCGGCAGTGTAATCGCAGCCACAGGGCATGATTGGAACCTTACCGGCGAGGAAGCGGCTACCACCACATCGGAGGGGAAGCGGATCTACACCTGTTCGAAGTGCAATGAGACCCGCCAGGAGGCCATCCCCAAACTTCCGGAGGAGAACCATGAACATGATTACACTTCTGCAGTGGTAAAGGAAGCGTCCTGCACGGAGGCAGGGGAGAGAAAGTATACCTGTGTCTGCGGAGATAGCTATACGGAAAGCATTCCGGCGCATGGCCACAGCTACCAAAGCAAAGTCACGAAACAGCCCACCGTCTCCGAGGAGGGCGTCAGGACTTACACCTGCAGCCGCTGCAATGATACTTATACCGAATCTATCGAAAAACTTACGGATAATAGGCCGTCGGAACCGGTAAAACGCCCGGAAGACGGGAGACCGTCCACCGGAGACGAGTCTGATGGGGAAGGCAGGGAACCGTCCGCCGGAGACGAGGCCGATGGGGAAGCAGATAGGACAGAAGCCGAAAGCCCGCAGACCGGCCAGCGGCAGATGCCATGGCAGATTGGGGCGGCCATGCTGATGATTACCCTGTGCGCCGGTGGGGTCTTCGTGATAAGATTCTTCGTGATAAGAAGGAAGAAAGATTGACTTGGCTATTTGAATCCGTTATAATATATACTCAAAGCCGAAAGCATTTGCCAGTTGAAATACACGAAAAAGCATCGTTTGGCAGAAAGGCAAAGCACGAAAACGGACTAAAAATTGTAACGGAGAAAAACTGCAGGTGTTTAAAGGATTACGAAAAGGCTGCTGCGGCAGTCTTTTTTCGTACCCGTTTCTTTTTCGCCTGAAACGAAGATGTGAAAGGAAGCGGTATGGCATGATTTATATTACCGGGGACTGTCATCGGGATTTCCGGAGGTTTAATACCAGGATATTTCCGGAACAGAAGGAAATGACAAAGGAAGACTATGTGATCATCTGCGGGGATTTCGGCGGAGTCTGGAATCAGGGCGGGGAAAATAAAGAAGAGAAGCATCTGTGTGACTGGCTGGAGGATAAACCTTTTACCACGCTGTTTGTGGACGGCAATCATGAGAATTTTGACAGACTCTTGTCGTATCCGGAGGAGGACTGGCATGGGGGCAGGGTTCACAGGATCAGGCCCACGGTCATTCATCTGATGCGCGGCCAGGTATTTGAAATCGACGGGAAAAGCATCTTTACCTTCGGCGGAGCCGGCAGCCACGATATTGACGGGGGCATTCTGGAACCGGAGGATCCTGATTTTACGAGAAAGAAGAGGAAACTGGACCAGGGATGGCTTCCGTATCGTATCAATCGTGTGAGCTGGTGGCGCCAGGAGCTTCCGTCCCGGGAGGAGATGGAAGAGGGGCGCAGGAACCTTGCAGCGCATGGATACAGAGTGGATTTTATCGTGACTCACTGCTGCGCGTCCAGTACGCAGATTTTGCTGGGCGGAGCAATGTATCAGCCTGATATCGCCACAGATTACCTGGAAGAGATTCGGCAGAAGACACAGTTTAAGAAGTGGTTCTTCGGCCACTACCATGGCAACCGGAATGTGAATGCGCAGGAGATATTGATTTATGAGCAGATGATACGGATTTCGTAAGTGCGCAGGAAGGATGACACGGCTTTTTGACCCTGAAAATAGAACTGTCTGCAATGCGGCCGGCCTGGTTGGAGAAAACGGGAAGGACGGATTGACATCTGATATAGATTTTCTATAGGATTCCGGAAGCGGATGGTATATAATGGAATTGTTTGTATAGGAAAGGAATAAAGGAACAGGAGGAACAGCAGGATGAATTATCGGAGACTTGGCAAAACGGAACTGATGGTCAGCGAGATCGGCCTGGGAGGCGAATGGCTGGAGCGTCACAACTATGACGAATGCAAGGCGGTCATAGACCGCGCGGAGGAACTGGGGATTAACATACTGGACTGCTGGATGTCGGAACCCAATGTGCGATCCAATATCGGAAAGGCCATTGCAGGCAGGCGGGAGCGCTGGTTTATCCAGGGGCACATCGGCTCCACCTGGCAGGACGGCCAGTATGTCCGCACCCGTGACACGGAAAAATGCAGGGAGGCTTTTGAAGACCTGTTGGCACGGATGCAGACGGATTATATCGACCTGGGCATGATCCACTTTGTTGATCAGGAAAGCGACTGGGACAGCCTGATGAGCGGCCTGTTTATCGAATATGTAAAGGAATTGAAGGCAGCAGGGAAAATTCGCCACATCGGCATGAGCACCCACAATCCTGCCATGGTGATCAAGGCGGCGGAAAGCGGGATGATTGAGATGGTGATGTTCAGCGTCAATCCCGCATTTGATCTGCTGCCGCCCACGGAGGATTTGGACAATTATTTTGCGGATGAATACCAGGACGGCCTGGGAGGAATCGATCCTGTCCGCGTCAGGATGTACAAGCTCTGCGAGCAGAACGATGTGGGTATCACCGTGATGAAGCCCTACGCGGGAGGCCGCCTGTTTGACGGGAAGCGCTCTCCCTTCGGCGTGGCCCTGACGCCGGTGCAGTGCATCCATTACTGCCTGACACGCCCCGGTGTGGCGGCGGTTATGGCGGGATATGACACGCCGGAACATGTGGAGCAGGCTGTGGCTTATGAAACAGCCTCACAGGAGGAGCGGGATTATGCCGGAGTCCTGGCAAAAGCGCCCCGTCATACCTTCGGGCAGGGCGAGTGTACATATTGCGGCCACTGTAAGCCGTGCCCGGCGGAAATCGACATCGCCATGGTCAATAAATACTATGATCTGGCTACCATGCAGCCGGAAATCCCTGCTACGGTAAAGGCACACTATGACGCCCTGGAGCACCATGCCGATGAGTGTATCGGATGCAGAGGCTGTGAGAGCAGATGTCCCTTTGGGGTCAGGATAGCTTCGCGGATGGCGAAGACGGCGGAGCTGTTTGGCTGACGTAATTGACAGCACAATATAGTTCCCTTTTGATATGTGGGGATTACAGGGGGAGGAAGATGGATTACAGGATAGCTGTCTGCGATGACGAACCGATCTTCATAGAGAAGATAAAACACATCCTCCTGGACTGTGAGATAGATGGCTTTACGGATTCAGGGCGGTTACTGCAGGCCCTGGAGGATGGGAGAGGGTACGACGTGATTTTCCTGGATATCGCCATGCCGGGGCTGGACGGGATCGGCCTGGCAAGGGAAATCAGAGAGACGGATGAGGATGTGATCATTGTATTTGTCACCAGCCGGGTGGAATTCATGCAGACGGGATATGAGGTTCGGGCATTCCGGTACCTGCTGAAGGAGCAGCTGGAGGCGGGGCTGCCGGCCATATGGATGGATATTGAGAAGGAGCTGGCGGGCAGAAAGGATCAATATTTCGTATTTGAATTCAACAGGCAGTCCTATCGGTATAGCTGCCGGGAGATCGTCTACTTTGAAAGCAGCCTCCGGCGCATTGTCCTTCACACGAAAAGCGGGACTGCGGTGCTATACGGGAATCTCGACGAGATAGAGGCAGCGCACCCCTCTTTCGTGAGAATCCACAAAAGCTTTCTGGTAAACCCGAGACATATCCGTGTTCTGTCAGCGGGGAACGTGGTTACAGTGGATGGAGAGACGCTTCCGGTGAGCCGCCGATATAAGCGGAGGGTGGAGAGGCTGATGGGTGTCTGAAATGGGTGGGATGAAAATGGGATTACTGTGGAGCCTGATATTGGACGCTGCCCTGGCAGCAGCGGGACTGGCAAAAAGGAGAGGAAAACTATGGCTTATCCGATTTGCCGCGCTGTCTGTTATCATTAATCTGAATGCTTTTTACCTGTCAGCCGGATTGACGGCGGAGCTTGGAGAGGCTGCATTTTTGACAGCCGCCTGTGTGGCTGCGGCTAAAATATTTGTGGTGTGGATTTTTGTACAGAAGGAGAAACCGGCGGAGGAAATACTGCCGGTTTATCTGTTGTGCATGGCGGTTTCCCTCTGCATCCACATAAACCCGGCAACGGGAATGGCCTGCGAGCTGGCGCTGCTGGCTTTCTGCCTGTACGAGGAGCATATGGGGAGGGAGAGGCAGCGGCGTGAGGCGGAGAACAGGGAGAATGCGGGCCTGGAGGAAGAGGGCGGCCAGGGCCTGTACCTGCAGGCCATCGAGGACAGCTACCGCAAGAACAGGGCGCTGATGCATGACCTGAACAACCACGCCATCGCCATGCGCGCCCTGGCGGACAATGGGGAATACAAGGAGCTGGAGCAGTATATCGATACCTTTTCCCGAAAGGTGAAGGAGAATTTATTTCCGGTGCGCAGCGGCAATCTTGTGCTGGACGCGCTGCTGGCGGATAAGTACCAGAGGGCGGCCGGCCTGGATATTCCGGTCCTGTTTGAAGGGGTGCGGTATTGCGCCTGCATCCGCAGCGAGGACCTGTGCATTGTGGTGGGCAATCTGCTGGACAATGCCATTGAGGAAAACAGGAAATGCCGGGAGCCGGGGCAGCGGAGGATTTCCGTACGTATTTCGTCGAAGGAGGATTTTCTGCGCGTTACGGTCACGAACCCGCTGTTCCATGAGCTGAAGGTGAAAAATGGGCTGCCCGCCAGTGAGAAACCAGATGCGGAGCACCACGGCATGGGGCTGAAGAATGTGCGCAGGATCTGTGATAAGTATGGCGGGACGCTTGTCTGGGATGCCTCGGACGCACAGTTTATGGTGACAGCGGAGCTGTTTACAGAGCAGCATTGCCCAGGGTTTTAATATTTAGTGAGGTATGTTATGGGAATTGACAATAAAAAAGTTATAATAAGGCCAGAAAATCCATCTGAATATGAAAAAGTGAATGAAATTATTTATGAGGCTTTTGCCGAACAATACGGGATAGAAACCGGTAAATTTATGATGGAACACTTTATAAAAGAAAGGCAAAAAGAAACTTTTATTCCCGAACTTTCACTTATTGCCGTATTAGAGAATGGAACAATCATTGGGGAAGCCGCCCTTCATGAAACAGACATTATTACGGAAACTGGTAAAAACACACAATTAACGCTATCACAAAGTGCTGTTTTACCCCCATATAGAATGCAGGGAATTATGAGAATGCTTGTTGAATATGCTTTGGATAAAGCGAAAAAAATGGGTTACGGAGCGGTGTTTCTGGGGGGAAATCCTAAGCTTTATGCGCGATATGGATTTGAACCGTCCAGTAAATATGGGATTTATCATGAAAACAGAAAAAAGTGGGGAGATGAAGGGTTTATGGTTTGCATCTTAAAATCCGGTATTCTTGACGGTGTAACAGGCACAACATCGTATTATGGTGGATAACTTCCGACTATGCATTGGGTACACTTTTTTAGATAAGAGAGTGATCTTCCGGACTCACTTCGTCCTTTTCTTCTGTAAATGCATCTATATGTCATAAAATGTGTCAAAAGGGTGTTATAATGTTCTTATTCGTAACAGTAACAGGAAGAGGCCGAATGGCCATTGTACCATGTGCGTTGCTGTGCACATGGTACAATATGTCGCACAAAGACATTGAGTCAGCTATTGACTTCATGCGCATGATATGCATGAAATGATGGGATAATGCCCTTACAAAAGGCATAAAATGGTCAGAAATCCAAAGGAAACAGAAAGGAAGAACACATATGCCGGACATAAAAACAGTCAGAGACCCCGATCGTAAACAGAACTAAGAAGACATCCGTTCAAGCGGCGCCTACGCGGTGAAAATCGCCTTCCGCCACGCGCCGGGGGCAGCAGGCATGTACGCTGCCCTGTCCAGTTCCATTTGCTCTGTGGCCCAGATTCTCATGCTGCAGCATTTGGTGGACGGCGTGTACCGCTATCTCTGGGGAACCGGAAGCGGCGGCAGCGTCCTGCTTTTGGGGAGCCTCTACAATAGCGGCCCTGACGGCGTCCTCCCTCTATGGCTTTGCCTGGAATGAGCTGAACTGGCTGGAACGGTGTGGGTGATTGATTCCTTCCATATTTATTTCGTGCCCCTTGCCCTGCTCAGCGTTCTTCCCGCCGTCCTTGTGCGGTTTCGTTACCACAGGGAGCAGATGACTTTTTTGAAAATAAGGCGGAGGGGGGAAACGGGAAGGAGGTTCTTTCCAGAGTATCCTTCTCCATCCGCAAGGGGGAGCGGGTGGTGATCGTAAGGAAGAACGGCTCGGGGAAAACCACCCTTTCCAAGATTATCGCGGGCATCTATCAGCCGGAAAGCGGGCAGGTACTGTACGACGGAGAGGATGTGGGCAGTTATGCCAAAGACAGCTTTTACAGGAAATTTTCCGTGATTCAGCAGAGTTTCGTGAAGTATCCCTTTACCGTGAGGGAAAATATCGGCATCAGCCTGCCCTCCCGGATCCACAATGACGAGCGCCTGATGAAAAGCGCCAGGGCGGCAGGCATCGAAGGAGCCGTGCAGCGGGTGGGGGGACTGGACGCCCGCCTGGGAAGGGAGTTCGGCGGCGCGGAGCTGTCGGGCAGGGAATGGCAGAAGCTGGCCATCGCCAGGGGGCTGAACAAGGACGGGGAGGTGATTTCCTGGATGAGCCCACTTCTGCGTTAGATCCGCTGGCAGAGTACGATATCCTCACAAAATTCCTGGAGCTGACCGAAGGGAAGACATCCCTTATCATTTCCCACCGCATCGGGCTGGGGCGGTTCGCGGACAGGGTCATTGTGATGAAGGAGGGAAAGGAGGCCCAGTCCGGCACCCATGACGAGCTTCTGGCCATGGGCGGGGAGTACAGCCGGATGTGGCATGAGCAGGCGAAGTGGTATGAATAGGGGCGCTGACAGAGAGACTGAAGGATGCTGGAAAAATAGGGTGGTCAGTTCAGACGGAATATGATAAAATTGAGAATGGTAGTCTGAAACGAACAAATGCTGTCATTAATCAACTTCTCCTTTTACGGCAAAAACGGCAAATAAATATACTCATGATTAATAAAAACGGAGACTATAAATGCTGTACCTTACCATTTGTGACGATGAAAATACACAGCTTTCCCTGCTGAAATCCTACGTGGCGGAATGGGCCGGGGAGAGGCGGCATGAGACGGATATCACCCTGTGCAGGAATGCGGATGAGTATCTGTTCCATCGGGAAGAAAAGCAGGAGATGGATATTCTCCTTCTGGATATCGACATGCCGGGCATGGACGGGCTATCCCTGGCACGCAGGCTCCGGAGACAGGGGGAAATCGTGCAGATTATATTTGTGACAGGACTGTCGGATTATGCCCTGGAGGGCTATGAGGTGGAGGCTGTTTCCTACATTCTCAAACCGGTGAAAAAGGAGCGGCTTTTCGCCTGTCTGGACAGAGCCTGGGAGAGGCGGGGCAGGGAAGAACCTGCGCTTTTACTGGAGACGCCTGGGGGAATGGCGAGGGCGAGGCTGAAAGATGTATGCTATCTGGAGAGCGCCGCCCATGACACCCAGGTGCATTCTATTCTCTGGGCGGAGCCTTTGCGCTGCAGAACGGGAATCCGCCAGATGGAGGAGCGCCTGGAAGGGGCAGGGCTGCCCTTTTTTCGGATTCACCGTTCTTATCTGGTCAATCTGGCTTATGTGAGCAGGATTGCCAGAAAAGAGGTGGTGATGGATAACGGGGAGGCGCTTCCTGTGGCAAAGAACCGGTGGGAGGCCCTGAACCGGGCTTATCTGGAATATTATGGGGGGAAACGGGATTTGTTCTGAGGGATAGAGCGACTCGGTTTTTCGGCAGGCAGTTGCAGATGATATATCCATGTGGAAAGGGGATTCGGTTAGTGGGAGCGTTCGTGTCGGAGCGGGCGAATGACGCATCCCCATGGAAAGGAGCTTCGGTTAGTGGGATCGGCCGTGTCGGAGTTGGTAAATGACGCATCCCCATGGAAAGGGGCTTCGGCTTATGGGAGCGGCCGTGTCGGAGCAGACGAATGTCGCATCCTTATGGAAAGGAGTTTGGTTAGAAGATGGAAATGGGATATTTCTGGGGGATCTCCCGGGGCGTTTTCCAGATTCTGTGGCTGATTCTATACTGGTTTTATCTGGAGCAGACAGGAACAATGGAGAAGGGCGCAGGCAGGCGGGCGCTTGGATTTTGCCTGACGGCAGGGAGCCTGGCTCTGGGGATATGGCTTCCGCTCTGGACGGCATGGCTGCCTGCGGTGGGCATCATCCTGCTTTATGGCCTGTTCTTTGACGCGGAACCTTTCCGGAGGCAGTGGGGGCGGATTCTGCTGCCGGGGATATGCCTGACTGCCGGGGCAATGCTGCCGGAGGAGACGGTTTTCCTGCTCCACGGCCTGGTTCTGTATCTTTTTCTCCTTTTTTTGCTGAAAAGGCAGGAGAGCCTTCGCGTGGGAACCGGGATTGTGACGGCAGTGTCCTTTGCGCTTGTATCTGCATTCCTGTGGATTGCCGGAAACACGCGGCTGTTGGAGGCGGAGGCCGGAGTCAGGGGCATCCTTTTGTGGGGCGGCGCGCTGTTGGAGGCACTGCTGTTTTTCCTGGTGGAAGGCGCCCTGTATTTCTATAAGAAAGGATTTGAGCATAAAACCGAGCAGTTCCGAAGCGAGCTTATGGAACACAGCTACGGTGAGATCAGGGATATCTATATGGACATGCGGGGCTGGAGGCATGATTACCACAACCACATGCAGGTGATGAAGGCAAAGCTTGTCCTGGGCGATATGGAGGGAATGGAGAGATATCTGGAAGAGCTTGAGCAGGAACTGGACAGGGTGGATACCCTGGTGAAGTCGGGGAACCTCATGGCGGACGCCATACTGAACAGCAAGCTGACACTGGCCAGGCGGAACGGGATTGCGGTGAACTGTAAGGCCAGGCTTCCGGAGCGGCTGCCCGTGGAGGATGTGGATCTGTGTGTAATCCTGGGGAACCTCCTGGACAATGCCGTGGAGGCCTGCAGGCAGGTGGAGGAGGCAGACCGTTTTCTGCGAATTTACATGGCGGTAAACAAAACCCAGTTCTATCTGTCCATACAGAATTCCGCAAAGCAGGAGCCGGGTTTTGACGAACGCAATTACATCAGCAGGAAGCGGGGAAACCACGGGCTCGGGATGAAGCGGGTCAGGACGGCACTGGACAAATACCAGGGGTATCTGAAACTGGCCAATGAGCCCGGCATCTTCGCGGCGGAGGCGACGATGCCGCTTACAGGTTCTTCTTAGTAGGACGGATTGACGAAGGAGAAGCTGCAGCTGATGCAGGTTTATGGATCTTCGTGAAGCCGAGTCAGTAGATAATCGATGTCTGTAGAATAGATAGGATGCAGACCGGCGGTATAATTGTCAAGATATTTCTGGCATTCGGAGATGATACGTTTGGAATTTTTGTCAATGATGCTTTGGATTAGGGAGGCGAAAGCATTTCCTTCTGTGCGATAACGGACAAGATATGGCTTTGTTACTGGAAACATCTTTATGTAATGGATACCATGATGATGGTGCGGCCTTGTTGCAGCCCGTGGCGGCAAGGGAAAATATTGTTGCTTTGGAGTTGATGGGGGAATATTGGAACGAATTGGCACTGCGAAATCATGGGAGTATCCTTTGTAGTTCAGTCGTATTATGAGAACATACGGTCTTTTGGATTTTGTAAGTATCTCAGAATCACAGGAATACTTATCCAATAAGTCGGTGCGGATGGTAACAAGTTTCATCAAGCCAGTTCCTTTCTGGAAAGCATAGTTTGCCTAAAACGGGACAGCCTCGCGACTATCCCGCTTTACATGTAAGCGATATTCTACGCTTCACGCACCCCGTCGCTTCCGGAGGTTAAACATACACGTTCATCATATTCTGGCCGTGATGACCGACAGGCATATTGCGCCTACTCTTATTATATGTAAAAATCAGAGCATTATCAAGGGATAAATCGAATCTTTTCGTGAAAAAAACAGGACAATTCGTGCAGGAATCTCCACAAAAGGGGATTCCTGTTTTAAAATGGAAAAAGATCGTTCCAATGGAAGAAGATCGTTCCAATGGAAGAAGATCGTTCTAATGGAAGAAGACCGTTCCAATGGAAGAAGACCGTTCCAATGGAAGAAGACCGTTCCAATGGAAGAAGACCATTCCAATGGAAGAAGACCATTCCAATGGAAGAAGACCGTTCCAAATGGATACATAAAGCAGTCCGATCTGGAGCACGGAGGGAAGCAAGGAGGAATCAAAAGGGATGAAGATGAAGAAAAAAGCGGAAAAGTCAAAAATGTACCCCATGTGGGACAACTGCCTGTATGCTTTCCGGCATTTAAAGCAGAAGGAAGGGACGGCGGCCCTGGCCGTCTGCGGAGGCGATGTGGGGTTTTCCGTGCTGCTGCCCTTTCTGGAGACGGCGCTGGCAGGGGCGGTGGCGGCCATCCTGGTGAGCGGGCGGCAGCCTGGGGAAATCCTGCTGCTGGTGTCGGGATATGTGGCACTGTTACAGACAGTCCGTTTCCTGCAGGGATATCTGAAAAACAAGCAGAGTAAGACACTGTTCATGCTTCGGATCGATATGATGATGGATTATTTCGGGAAGACTGTATGGATGGACGGACAGAGCCTGGAGAGCGCCCGGGGACAGAAGAAATGGCAGGATGCCAGAAGGAATCTGTGTTGGGGGAACAGTCTGGGGATAGAGGCTTATGCAAAAGCCTGGTGCGACATGCTGCTGCAGGTGACGGGATTGATTCTATGCGGAGCGATTGTGGGGCAGGTCAGCCTGCTGCTCCTGGTTATATTGATCCTGCAGACACTGTTGGTCTCCTGGCTCCATGCAAAGGCCGGAAAGCAGGCCTATAGCAAAGAGGATGAAATCGAGAAGAAGTGGGACACTTTCCAGTACCTGCGGCGGGAGACTGTGGCTCCGGGCAATGGGAAGGACATCAGGATGTACCGGATGGACAAATGGTTCCTGTGGCTGTTCCGCCAGCTGATCGACGGGACATGCGCCCTGATTGACAGACAGCAGACCGGATATATGGCTGCGGGCATGGCGGAGAACCTGCTCACCTTTGCCAGGAGCGTGGCGGTCTACGGATGGCTGATCCGGGAGATGGCGGCAGGGAATATGACACTTCCGTCATTCCTTTTCTATGTGGGAATTGTGGCGGGATTCAGTGGGTGGATGAACGGTATTTTCCAGGCATGGCAGCAGATTCTGGAGAATGAGAAAGCCATGGATGCTTATCGGGATTTCATGGACTTCGGTGTGGTGGAGGAGGGAAAACAGGCGCCGGAGCGGCCCGGGTGCGCCCATGAGATTCGCTTTGAGCATGTGTGCTTCCGATACGATGGGAGCAACGGCCCTGACGGGGAGGATACAATCCGGGATTTGAACCTGACGATCCGGCCGGGGGAGCGGCTGGCACCGGGGGGGTTGAACGGGGCGGGCAAGACCACCCTGATCAAGCTCCTCTGCGGCCTGTACCGCCCCACATCCGGCGCTGTCTATTTGGACGGAAAGAATATCCAGTCATTGGATCAGAGGGCGGTCTTTCGGGAATTTGCCGTGGTGTTCCAGGACGTGTTCGCGTTTTCGTTCCCCCTGTCGGACAATGTGTCCTGCGTGGATTCCGGGCGGGAGGATCCTGTGAGGCTGCGGGAGAGCCTGGAAAAGGCAGGACTCTGGGAGCGGGTGTGCGCGCTGCCGAAACAGGCGCAGACTGCCATGAACAAGGAACTGGACGAGGATGGCGTGATCCTGTCCGGAGGCGAGATGCAGAAACTCATGCTGGCCAGGGCGCTCTACAAGGGCGCGCCTGTGGTTATCCTGGATGAGCCCACCGCTGCCCTTGACCCCATCGCGGAGAGCGAAATGTACGAAAAATACGATGAGCTGATACAGGGAGGAACCGCTGTCTTCATTTCCCACAGGTTAAGTTCCACACGGTTCTGCGACAGGATTCTCTTCCTGGAGAAAGGACGCATCACGGAAGAGGGAACTCATGAGGAACTGATGCGAAGGGGCGGGGCTTACGCGGAACTTTTTGCCCTGCAGGCGAAGTATTATAGGGAAAAATCGGCATGGAATATAAAAGGAGAGCAATATGCATGAATTGAAATCTATCCATAAAATGGGTTTTCGTCTGTTGAAAATGATCCACAGGGAGGATTCCTCCATCATCCCCCTGCACCTGTTGGAGCTGTGTCTTTCCCTGGCGCAGATCTACATAGGGCTGTTCCTGACGGCAGGGCTGATCGATACGCTGCTGGCGGGCGATTACAGCACAGCGGTGCGGCAGGCCGGGTATCTTTTAGGGGCAAATCTCCTGCTTGGCCTGTCCATACGCCTTCTCCAGAGGCGGTTCCGGAGCCTTGGGACGAGAATGTGGCTGGTTTTCTATGTGTGGCTGCGGGAAAAGGTGTTTGCCATGGACTACGAGAGCATGGAGAAGCCGGAGGCGGCTGAGAAGATTCTGTTCTCAGAGCGGACCTCGGACATGTACGGGGGTCTTGGCAGTCTGCTGAATTATTACTTCAATATCCTGCGGGCGATTCTGAACATAGCGCTGTCAGTTTCCCTGGTGGTTCACCTGTGCCTGACCAGGCCGTCGGGAGGCTCCGGTTTGGTGGGGAGTCTTGCGGCTCCCGTTCCATCCCTTGCGCTCTTCACAGCGCTGCTTTTGGGCATGTGCGCCTGTTCTTTCCGGGTTTTCACCAGATTTGCCGCAAAGCAGCTGGAAATTTTCGAGAGACATACAGGAGTGGAGGAGAGGATTGGTTATATGCTGAACAATGTGTTCGGCAATGAAAGGGTGGGAAAAATCATTCGCCTCTACGGCATGGAGGAGATGATCCTGGAAAACTCTGCCCGGTTTCAGGAGAAATCCAGGGCCTATTTTGCAGAAAGACATGATGTGGAGACTGCGGCCAATAACGCCAACAATCTGGTGAGCAGCGTCTTTGCCCTGGGCGCTTATCTGTTGGCGGCGCTGAAAGTGGTGACGGGAGCCGTGACCGTAGGCGCGTTCACCCGGTATGTGGGCGCCCTGAACCAGTTCGGGTCTGCCTGTTTCATCCTGATTGCGGGACATGGGGAGCTTCGCAAGATCTGTACCACTATGACGGATTTCCTGGCTTTTCTGGACATGGAGAATCCCCGTGCACCGGGCAGTATCCCTGTAGAGAAGCGGGACGACGGGGAGTATGAGTTTGCGTTCGAGAACGTGAGCTTCCATTATCCCGGCAGCGACACATTGGTGCTAAGGGACGTGAATTTCAAGCTGCGCATCAAGGGAAAATTGGCGGTAGTGGGCCGAAACGGCGCGGGCAAGACCACCTTCATCAAGCTCCTGTGCCGCCTCTATGAGCCCACGCAGGGCCGCATTACCCTGAACGGCACGGACATCCGCAAATACGACGAGGAGGAGTACCGGCGCATCTTCGGCGTGGTGTTCCAGGACTTCAAGCTCTTCGCGTTTCCGGTGTGGGAGAATGTGGCCGCGGGCTATGAGAGACAGGATGTGCGGATCTGGGAGGCCCTGGAGCAGGCGGACGCAGCCGATATGGTGAGGAACATGGAAAACGGCCTGGACACCTGGCTGTACAAGAATGTGGAGGACGGCGTGGAGGTCAGCGGCGGGGAAGCCCAGAAGTTGGCGTTGGCCAGGGCATTGTACAAAGACACACACGTAGTCATCCTGGACGAACCCACCGCGGCCCTGGATCCAAAAGCGGAGGCGGAAGTCTATGAGCGCTTCGGGCAGATGGTGGAGGGGAGGACAAGTATCTACATCTCCCACCGGATGAGCAGCTGCCGGTTCTGCGACGAAATCATTGTTTTCGAAGAGGGGGAAATCGTGGAACAGGGCAGTCATGAGGCGCTTCTGGCCGCAGGGGGATGCTATGCGGAAATGTGGAACGCCCAGGCGAAGTACTATGCCTGAGCATTTGAAAGTAAATTCAGTTCTGCGGCTGTCCCCTTTTACGTTTTACCTCCCGTTATACCATAATTTCATGCGCTCCTGCGCATATGGAATCAGAAGCTGCTTGATGCTCTTTCAAGTCAACATTATACCATAACCTCCAACACGCTCTCAAAGCCCCGCTTCACGGCAAGGTCCGCCGGCGTCTCGCCGTCATTGTTGGGGCAATTGTAGTCGGCACCCTTTTTAATCAGATAGCGCGCCGTGTCTTCACTATATTCTATCAGGGCATGGTGCAGCGCGGTATTGCCCTCGTTGTCGGCCAGGGTGATATCGGCCCCTGCCTGGAGCAGCTCCTTTACCATGTCCCTGGAGGGATTGAGCATCATGGCCGTCCTTCCCAGGTTGTCCCTGTGGTTCACATCCACGCCCCTGTCAAGGAATATGGGGAGGAGCTCCCTGTGGTCATATTTTAGCAGCATCAGGGGAGTCCGCCCGTCGTTTCCGGGGATATCCAGATGCTTCAGCTCCCGCAGGATGTCCGCCCGCTGCTTCATAGTGGGCTGTTCCCCGTATTTTTTATCCAGAAGCGCCAGATGGGCGGGGGTCTCTCCCTCTGCATCCCTGGCGGTATCGTCAGCACCGGCATCCATCAGCAGCTTTACCACATCCCGGTGTCCGGCGGCACAGGCCTCATGGAGGGGCGTCATTCCTGTCCGGGCGGGAGCATCCTTTGCAAGGTTCACATCCACGCCTTTTTCTATCATGGCCTTCAGCATGCCGGTATGTCCCTGCCTTGCGGCCAGATGAACGGCTGCTTCCCCGTTATTGTCCAGATATTCCATGGACTCCCGGGAGAACAGTGCTGCGGCCTCCTCAAAGTAGGTTTCGTTTTGCAGGGGCCGGCTGCAGTTTTTGGAAGCCAGGATGCAGGCAGGAGTCCGTCCCTTTACCACGGCCGTGTCCATGTCCACGCCCAGTTTCTTTAGTTTCTTGAGTACGCCTGTCCCATAGCCCGGAACAAGGCATTCGTCCCGCAGGCAGATCCTCTGGCCATGGTAGTGGACAGGCATGGTAAAGACAGCGGTATCCCCGAAGAGATCCAGGACACCGGCCTCGTCATCGCCCATAAGGGCATTGTGGAGGATGCCTGTAACATCGCCCATTTCTTCGTCGTCATCCGGATCTGCCTGCCGGATCAGCTTTTTCGCCAGATATAGGGCAAGGCTCAGGCCGTCCTTATTGTCCTCATGCACATCGGCGAAAGCATTACCGGTAATCTGGCTCAGCGGAAACATTTCCATGTCGTCAGTGTCGGCCGGTGCCGCCCCGTGGTCTGACAGGGCTATGTACATGGCTCTGTCATGGAAATAAACGGCATGCCGGATGGGCGTCCTGCCCTGACGATCCGCTGTATCTATCAGTTCCGGGCAGTGCTCCATCAAAGCCAGGGCGGCTGTCTTGTGCCCATGCCGCAAAGCCATCATCAGGAGTGTCCTGCCCTCTTCATCCACATAATCCGTTGCAGCGCCTTTTTCCAGGAAAATTTCTGCCAGGGGCCATGTATACCCCGAACAGTAGTCGGTGGAAAGCATACGTTCCAGAGGCGTCAGCCCGTCCCCGTCTTTCCGGTTGATATCACAGTCCAGCAGGAGCGCAATTTCCCTTCTCTGCTCCGCGCTGTGTTCCAGGCAGCTGCCTGCAATCTCCAGTCCCTGAATCCTGGGATATGCAAGGAAATGGTATGCATTCATCCCCCTTTCGTCACAGGCGCAGTCGTCTGCCCCGTGCTTCAGCAGCAGCTTTGCCATATCCTCGTTCCCGCAGGCACAGGTTAGTAGGAAGGGGGTCAGTCCATGGCCTCTGGCGTCCGGCAGATTGATACCGTCATGGCTTATTTTCCCGCTGCAGAGCAGTTCCCTTACGATATCATGAAAATTGTGCCAAACCAGGAGATGAAACAGGTTCAGCCCCATGTCGCCCACGGGTGAAAGGAGGGAATCCTTTCCGCACTCTGCCAGGCAGTCCCGGGCATCCTGCAGGGTCTCTCCGGAGAAAATACTGTATCGGTAGATGGCCTCATGGTGATTTCCTTTCCACCAAGGGTTGTATTTGGCCTGGTTGTACTGCTGGCTGGACGTTACCAGCATGTCGGTAAGTTCGTTTATGTTCATAACTGTCTTCCTTTCGTGTTTTTTATTATTTTAGCACCCTTTCCCGGGCTGTACAACAGGGAATCGGTATTTGACTTTTTTTTTACATGGTGGTAGGATGGGAGTAGATAAAGGGACAGGGCTTTTTGGGAAGAATAACGGCGGGGGACGGAAGAATGGATTTCTGGGGAAAGGGTAAATATGAAGAACTGTCGGCCGACACAGGCAGTGCGCTGTACCAGGCTCTGGCGCTGAATGACCTGCCTGCTGCCTGGCTGCTTGCAAAACCGCTGTTGGAGCGGGCAAATTTCGAACGGCTGCCTGCCGCCACGGTCTTTAACTGCGGGCTCTGTCTCTATCGGTTGGAAGAGTATGAAAAGGCATTGGACTGCCTGAAGCGGGCGGAGCTGCTGCTGGGTACGCCACCGGATTTAGATGCCGGGGAAAAAGAACTGTTCCTTCGGGCTGTCCAGGCAGACGGACAGGTGTTTCTGCGCCCGCTGAATCCGAAGGCGGGACGGAAACTGGAGCGGTATTTCCTGGTCAGGGCCAGATGGCTGAGCGCCCTCTGCCTGCACCGTTTGGGACGCCGGCAGGAAGCTGTCCCGGCAGTCCGTTTTCTGGCACAATACCAGATCCTTGTAAACCATATATCTTGAAGCCTTCATGGGACAGTCGGCCCTGTCATATGGATTAAGAATCAGGAGAGGAGACAGACATCATGCAATTGGATAATATGCTGCTGCAGGCATGTAGGAACAACCAGAAAGGCGTAGTACAGACCTTTCTGAAACGGGGCGGCGTGGACGTGAACAAGCGTGACGAATCCGGCAACACGCCCCTGATTTATGTCTGCATGAAAAGTGCCAGAGATCTGGCGAAACTGCTGTTGGACAACGGAGCGGATGCAAATGTCGGCAATCAGAAAAACCGGATGCCCATACATTTTGCGGGGGAGGCCGGTAATTTTCAGATCATGTCCATGCTCATCGATGCGGGGGCTGACGTGAACTGCACTGACAATGACGGCGTAACGCCTTTAATGCTGTTGGCACGGAACGGGAAAACCGATGCCGCCCTGCAGTTGTTGAAGAATCCGGATATCGATATCAGCATCAGTGACAACGAGGGACGCAAGGCCATCGATTACGCCACCTCCGCAGGGCTTAGGGAACTGGTGAAGGCTCTTTCCCAGGCAGATGAGGCACACGCTGATACATATGGCAATACCACCCTCCATTACGCCTGCTGGAAAGAACAGAGCGAAGTGGTGAAAGTTTTGTTGGAAAGAGATCCTGCCAGTGTGAATAAGCTTAACGATGAGGGAGAATCCCCCCTGATACTGGCAGTCCGCAGATCCAATCTGATGATTGCGCAGCTCCTTCTGGCCGCCGGGGCGCAGCCCGACTGTGCCGATGCGGACGGCGTGGGGCCGCTGCACATTGCTGCAAAGGCAGGTGACTTTTTCATGGGAAAAGAGCTGTTGGCTGCGGGCGCAGGCATCAACCTGAAAGCTTCCGACGGGCAGACGCCGCTGATCGTGGCCGCCAGAGAGGGCAGGAACGATTTTACGGGCATGCTCATCGAAATGGGCGCCGATGTAAACAGCGTGGACAATGCACAGCACAGCGCTTTGTATTATGCGTCGGAGGCAGGGTATACCGAGATTGTGGAGCAGCTGCTGATGGCAGGGGCGGATTCCTGAGGAACCGGCAGCGGGCCCGGGAGCTTTTTGCGGAAAAACATAAAATAGTATAGAAGACGAAAGTGAGAAGAAAGAATGAGTATCTATGATGCGACATCCGGTAATAGATCAGGCGGCAGTTACTACAGCAGGGAAGGGGTACTGGAAGACGATTTCAGCCTGAAGGGATGCCTTGCCGCTGCGGAGGCCGGAGCTGCCGATGCCCAGGGCGTACTGGGTGACTGCTATCAGTATGGATGGTTTGTGAAAAAGGATTATACAGAGGCCGTCAAATGGTATGAGAGGGCTGCGGAACAGGGAAATGCGGCCGCACAGCGCAGCCTGGGCTGGTGTTGGAGCCAGGGAAAGGGCGTGGGTCCCAGTGAGGAGAAGGCGGTATACTGGTATACGAAAGCGGCGGAAGGCGGCGATGCGGATGCGCAGCATAATCTGGGAGTCTGCTATGACTACGGCAATGGCGTAGAACAGGACAAGGCTAAGGCCTTGGAATGGTACAGGAAAGCGGCGGAACAGGGGCACGAGTGGTCCCAGTATAATCTGGGGGTTTTCTATAAGTACGGATTGGGCGGATTGGAACCTGATTTTGACAGGGCGGCGCAGTGGTATGCCAGGTCTGCTGAGCAGGGGTTTTCTGATGCCCAGTACAGCCTGGGAGCCTGCTATTATGAAGGACGGGGCGTTTCGCAGGATTATGGGAAGGCTCTGGAATGGTTTTGGAAGGCCGAGACCCAGGGGAATCTTCAGGCCCTGAATTACCTGGGGATGTGTTTCGAGGAAGGAAACGGGGTGCGGCAGGACTGGGACCAGGCGATTGGTTTTTACACCCGGGCTGCGGAGAAAGGTAACCGGAACGCACAATATAACTTGGCTATCTGCTATTATTATGGGGACGGTGTGGAGCAGGACTACGGGAAAGCGGCTACATGGTTCCGGAAGGCAGCGGAACAGGGTGTTGGCGATGCCCAGTACCAGCTGGGAATTTGCTACGAAAATGGAAGGGGCGTGGAGCGGGACGAGCGCATGGCAGTCGAATGGTATAGGAAAGCGGCGGAGCAGGGAGATGCAGACGCGGAGTATGCCATGGGCCTGTGCTATGAAGAGGGTACGGGAGTGGAGCAGGACTTTGCGCAGGCGGCCATGTGGTATGAGAAAGCGGCGCAGCAGGGCCATGCAGATGCGCAGTATGAGACGGGATGCTGCTACAGCCTTGGCAGAGGCGTGGAGCAGGATTATGCAAAGGCCGTTGGGTGGTATCGTAAGGCGGCAGAGCAGGGAGACGCCGAAGCCCAGAATGATTTAGGGTGGTGTTATGAAAAGGGGAAAGGCGTGGAACAGAGCGATTCCCTGGCTGCCCGGTGGTGTAAAAAAGCCGCGGAGCAGGGAAATGCCCAGGCCCGGTATAATCTTGCCATTTACTATGAGCGTGGAACGGGAGTGGAGCAGGACTTTGCACAGGCGTCCATGTGGTATGAGAAGGCCGCGGAGCAGGGCCATGCAGATGCGCAGTATGAGACGGGATGCTGCTATAGCCTTGGCAGAGGCGTGGAGCAGGATGCAGCCAGGGCTTTCAGGTGGTATCGGAAGGCTGCCGAGCAGGGCCATGTGGAGGCCCGATACAATCTGGCATGCTGTTATAAAAAGGGAGAAGGAACGGTCCAGGACTATGCTGCCGCCAGGGAATGGTTCGGGAAGGCCGCCGAACAGGGATACGCCGATGCCCAGTATAATCTTGGTTTTCTCTACAGAAACGGAGAAGGGGTGGAGCCGGACAGTGCCCGGGCTGCCGAATGGTACCAGAAGGCCGCTCTTCAGGGGCACGCGGACGCACAGAACAGTCTGGGTGTTTTGTACAAAAAGGGGGAGGGCGTAGAACAGGATCCGGTCCAGGCCGTCCAATGGTACGCTCTGGCCGCCGTCCAGGGGCATATGCAGGCCCAGCTGAATCTGGGCATTGCCTTTATCACGGGAGTCGGTGTGCCACAGGATGACACAAAGGCTGTCATGTGGTTTGCCCAGGCTGCCGGGCAGGGTTCGGATACGGCTCAATATAATCTGGGATTAAGCTATGAAACCGGCAGAGGTGTGGAGCAGGATATAGACCAGGCGGTGGAATGGTATGAGAAGGCTGCCGAACAGGGAAACAGGAGAGCCCAGGCGGCGTTGGAACGGCTGGAATAAGGGGATAAAATAGGAGGGCAGGATAGAAATGCCGTTTGAATATGGTTTTAATGAGTTGTTTTTGATCTTTCTTTTCTGGGGAATTGTAGGATGGTTGATCGAGTGTGTTGACATGCGGATAGAGGCCGGGGAGTTCCAGAACAGGGGATTTTTGCATATGCCATTTTGTCCCATTTATGGTGTGGGAATGGCGGCGGGGTCTGTGGCGCTGCGGGATGTAAAAAATTCGTATCTGATCCTGTTTGTGTTCGGCGTGATTTTCTGTTCTGTGATGGAATATGTCGTAGGCGGAATCCTGGAGAGGCTGTTCCATTCCAAGTGGTGGGACTACTCTCATATGCGCTTTAATATCAAGGGAAGGGTATGTCTGAGAAATGCCGTGTTGTTTGGCTTTGCTTCGATTCTGGTATTCCGTTTTATCCAACCCATGGTTGAAAGCATCATTTTGTATATTCCGATCGGTACGAGGATTTTTATAACAGCGGTTTTCGGGATTGCCTTTGGGATCGATTTGGTCGCTTCTGCAAGAAGGGCATGGACATACAGGAAAAGGGAAGGCAGTGAGCCGGTCTTATTATTTAAGGCACACCGATAGCAGGCCATTGTCATTGCACATAAAATTTTGCAGCAGGATACCGCCGGGGAGCGCTTCAGAGGAATGGAGCAGGATCCGGCGGTAGTTTTTTAGAAATTTCGGACACTTCCTTATTAGGGGAAATTTCCGCCGGAGAGAGCCGGATTAGGGAAGGCACCGGAGAAGGCAGGAAAACTATCATATAGAAAAACTACGGATCGTAGAGACAGGTCTGCTTTTTGGTTATTGCATACCCTGCCTGCGGTTTGTACAATATTATTAGATGAGGAGACAATTATATGAACCTGTTAATCGGTGAGAACATCAGACGGCTGCGCCGTCAGCAGGAGCTGACCCAGGAAGAGGCTGCGGCGCAGTAGACCGGAAACATTGCGAGCTGGCTGCTCTTTCTAGTACTTGTAATCTCAGACATTTCATAGTATAATCGTGAAATGCAACAAAGGATGACGATATTGCAGCAGGAGGGTACGACAGATGAATTTTCTGGAAGAAAGAATCGCAAGAGACGGCATTGTGAAGCCCGGAAATGTGCTGAAGGTGGATAGCTTTCTGAATCATCAGATGGATATCTCCCTGATGAACGAGATCGGCAGGGAATTTCACCGCCGCTTCGCCCGCAAACCCATAACCAAGGTGCTGACCATCGAGGCATCGGGAATCGCCATCGCCTATCCGGTGGCCAATGAATTCGGTGTTCCCATGGTATTTGCGAAGAAGTCCAAATCCATCAACATCGAGGGGGAAATGTATGTGGCGGAGGTGGAGTCCTTCACCCACAAGAACAAGAATCAGGTGATTGTATCGAAAAAGTTTCTGGGACCGGAAGACCATGTCCTGATTATCGACGACTTTCTGGCCAACGGCTGTGCCCTTCAGGGGCTGATTTCTATTGCAGAATCCGCGGGAGCCGTCATTGAGGGCCTGGGTATTGCCGTGGAAAAGGGATTCCAGATCGGCGGCAGGGTGATCCGCAATCTGGGCTATCACCTGGAGTCACTGGCTATCGTGGAGTCCATGGATGCGGAGACAGGAACCATTCAGTTCCGGCAGCAGTAGGCGCGGAATGAGAATTTTGACGGTCAAAGGATGATTCCTGACTTAGGGAGGACATAATGGAGAGGGCAACAAGAAAAAGACTGGCTGAAATTGCCGCAGAAAAGGCACAAATGCTCTTTCAATGTACACGAGCCAAAACCATTTAAGATAGAACCACTTATACAGAACCGGCTAAACAGAATCAGCTAAATAGAATCATCTAGTACGGCATTGCTTAAGGAATAATGTAATGGGGTACCAGATAATAGGATCAAAAACCATACATAAGAAAGGAATCACTAATGAAGAACAATTTACAGTTATCTGACGCAGCTTTTCAATTGGACGGAAAAATGCCCCTGGGCCAGGCCATCCCCCTGGGGCTGCAGCATGTGCTTGCCATGTTCGTAGGCAACCTGACGCCCCTGCTGATTATCACCGGAGCCTGCGGGATTGCAGGCGGCGAATTCGCCTCCCTGCAGCTGAGCCTCCTGCAGAACGCCATGCTTGTGGCGGGACTGGTGACTTTGGTTCAGCTTTTTGCGATAGGGTCGATAGGCGGCAGGGTTCCCATCATCATGGGGACATCCTCCGGCTTTATCGGCGTGTTCAACAGTGTTGCTTCCACCATGGGAGGAGGCGTCATCGCCTACGGGGCCATTATGGGCGCCTCGATTCTGGGCGGTTTGATGGAGACGGTACTGGGATTTTTCCTAAAGCCCCTGCGCAGGTTTTTCCCTGCGGTTGTCACGGGCACCGTGGTTTTGTCCATCGGTTTGAGCCTGATTTCCGTGGGAATCAATACCTTCGGAGGCGGCAACAATGCGAAGGATTTCGGTTCCGTGGAAAATCTGTGCCTGGCGCTTTTTGTCCTGGTTGTGATTCTGATTTTCAAGCACGGCACGAAGGGGGTGCTTAGCTCTTCCTCCATTTTACTGGGGATTATCTGCGGTTACATCGCAGCCACGATTATGGGGCTGGTACTGCCCACTACCGGCGTCACGGCGGAGGGTGCGGAGTACACCAAGGCCTGGGTTTTGAACTGGCAGAAGGTTGCCGATGCCCCCTGGTTTGAGATTCCGAAGCTGATGCCTGTAAAGCTTGTGTTTGACATACGGGCCATTGTTCCGGTGCTGATTATGTTCGTTGTCACCGCAGTGGAAACGGTGGGAGATATTTCCGGCGTCATGGAGGGCGGACTGGGCCGGGAGGCAACGGATAAGGAGCTGTCCGGGGGCGTGGCCTGCGACGGCCTGGGTTCCAGTTTTGCGGCGCTTTTCGGCGTGCTGCCCAATACTTCCTTCAGCCAGAATGTGGGTCTGGTTGCAATGACTAAGGTGGTCAACCGTTTTGCTCTGGCCACGGGAGCCATTTTCCTGATTCTCTGCGGCCTGTGTCCCAAACTGGGAGCCCTGGTTTCCATCATGCCCCAGTCCGTCCTGGGCGGCGCTGCGGTTATGATGTTTGCTTCCATTGTCATCAGCGGGATTCAGCTGATTACCAAAGAGCCTTTGAGCTCCAGGAACCTGTCCATTGTGGCGGTTGCCCTGGGCGTGGGCTATGGTATGGGAGCCAATGCGGGCATCCTGGCCAATACGCCCCAGGCGGTTCAGCTGATCTTCGGCGGCTCCGGCATCGTACCTGCCGCCATGGCGGCGATCCTGCTGAATATTCTGCTGCCGAAGGAGAAGGAGGCGTAAAAAGAAAAGGGAGCAAGACAGGATGAAGCCGCTGCCGAAAGAGAATACGGCGTAAAAGACACAGGCGGACAGGATGAAGCCGCAGAATAAGCGGGACAAAGAATAGAGAGGGAAAGGGCAGGCCGGCGAAGAAGGGAATGGAAAGCGCAGATTTTGGAAGCGCAGAATTTCATTGGTCAGCGTATTGAAAATGAATTGCGGAAAGGAGAGCTTTTTATATGAGACGTTATGTTATGTCTGCATAGCATTGGCTATTGCAATCTATACTCAAGACCGTTAGAATTAGTAAAAAAATATTGCTATAGCCATTGCTGTTCCTGAAGAATAAAATTTAGGGAGGCAGACATGGGCTATATGAGAGCAGAAGAGATTCTGCCCATTGAAATAATAGAACTGATACAGCAGTATGTTGACGGCGAGACCATTTACATCCCGCGCAAACCGTCAAACAGACAGGCCTGGGGGACAGGCACGGAGACAAAGCAGGAGCTGTTAAGGCGCGACAGACAGATTTACGAGGAGTACCGGGCGGGAAGCGGCATCGAAGAATTGGCCGGCAAATACTATCTGTCGGAGAAGAGCATACAGCGTATCCTGAGAAAACAAAGGGATTCCCGAAAACATGGGATTTCCGAAAACATGGAATAGAAATACTCCCTTTTCGGAATTTCGTACCCAGTGGGAAATAACTTATAAATATATATTGTGAATGGCAGATAAAGATTTATAATCAGATATACAATGGGAATTTGTAGAGGAGTGATGAAAAAGATGATTGAAATACATGATGATTTAAACGTTGATGAATATAACAAATTAAGGATAGAAGTAGGTTGGGAAACGAAAAATCCACTTATTGTTGAAAGAGCCATAAAGAATAGTGCAATTATAAAAAAAGCGACATACGATAATAAAATAGTTGGTATGGCCAGAGCCATTGGAGATGGGATGTCATATCTTTTAGTTGACGTAGTAGTTAGTTCAAAATATCAAAAACGAGGAATAGGAAAAAAACTTGTAAATTCAATAATTGATGATATAAAAAATGAAACTATGGTTGGAGAATATAGCACTATTAATTTGATTTCAATTAGAGGTATGGAGAAATTTTATGAAAGTTGTGGATTTGAGGCAGTACCGTTCGGATACAATGGTAAAGGAATGAGAATAAAGATTGAAAAATAATGCCCTGAGAACATTTTTTCGAAAAGGGAGACAGAAATAGCCAACAACATCAACGTGTCAACGGTATTACCCCTTTCCCACAAAAGCCGCCTTATCTCATGACCGTCACGGTATATCGGGAAATTGAACTCTATTGACTTCAAAGGCTTTTCCGACTCACTGTTTGGATATATCTGAACTTCCTTTATCAGATAAGTAATTAGGCTTTTCTTTTCCTCGTCACTTATTATATCATACAGTTTCCCAAAATTCTGCATAATTTTATAAATATTATCCAACGTGATAGCTTCCATTTCGATAGAACTTCTTCTTAATTTGGCATCCTCAATGCGTTCTTCCAGCTCTACCATCGTATCATACAAAGCATCAAGCCTTAATGTCATATCATGGATTTTCCTCTCTCGGAAACGGGCATCTAATGGCAGATTATCTATCTCTTGCTCCAAACGAGCTTTGTTCAAATCAATCTCCTTTAGCTTACCCTCATAATTTGCAAGTTCTTTATCTATGGTACTTGTATCTGTCTGAACGCTGATTCGTTTTTCTATTTCCTCGGCAAAATACTTATCGCTTACTAATTCCTTAATTGCTTCTATTACAAGCGGCTCTATATCTGTTTTCCTTAAAGATGCTTTATAGTCGCAATGATGTCACCGTTCTTGCTTGTTTCTGCCGCATATATAATAATAAACTTCCTTATATGTGCCGTCCTTATTCGTCCAAGCGTGTTTGTTCGTATACATGGAACTACCACAAAGAGGACACTTTAATACGCCTGTTAATAGATGTGACCTATCTTTACCAATCTTTGACGGCTGTTTTATTCCAGTCGCCGCCCGTTTTGCATGAACTTTCTCCCACAATTCCTCGCTAACAATCCCTTCGTGCTGTCCGTCCTCTAAGATATAGTCATCCACATGAATCTGCTTATACTCATTCTTTGTTCCTTTAACTTTTTCTCTCGTTCTTCTTCCATAAGCAATTTTGCCGCAATAAACGGGATTATCTAATATTTGCCTTATCAGATGGCTGCTCCATGTTTCCAGTTTTCCATTCTGGCGTGGTATTTTCTTAATGCCTTGAAGATTAAGATATTTTGCAACTCCACCAAGTCCTATATCGGAACTTCCGAACTTGTCAAAAATAATGCGGATAGCTTCAGCCTCATTTTCCTCTATTAAAAGCTGATTATCTTTCAGATAATATCCATAAGGAGCAAAACCTCCATTCCAACCACCCTGTCTCGCTTTTTCTCTGCGTCCGTTCATGGTCTGCTCAATAATGTTTTCTCTTTCAATTTCTGCAACAGCAGATAAAACAGATATCAAGAGCTTTCCACTTGTTTGGGAAGAATCAATACCCTCCTCAATACAGATAAGGTTAATACCATATGACTGTACAAACTCCAAGGAATTTAATATATCTGCTGCATTTCTCCCAAAACGAGAAAGCTTATACACAAGAATGTAATCTATCTCCAAACCGTTCTTTATGTCTGAAAGCATTTTCTTAAAGGCAGGTCGCCCCTCAATGGATTTACCAGACTTTCCTGCATCCTCATATATTCCTACAATTTCCATTTCCTCTCGGTCAGCAAACCGTTTCAGACTATTTTTCTGTCCCTCCAGACTGTACCCATCTACCTGCATTTCTGTACTTACTCTTGGATACAGAACACATTTTTTCCCTTCTCGATTCATTCTACCACCTCCGAATATTTTGGAAAATGCAATATGTATTGTTGCGTATCTCTACGCAACACAATCCAAATCCCGCAAAACAGTTTTTCCATATTTCTCTACTATCTGCACCATAACATTGATAAAGAAATCAAATATTTCTGTTTCATTATCTGCATTTCTTTTCTTCTGTTCTGCACTTTGTAATACTTTATCATTTTCCATTTGAATACCTCCGCTAAAGTAAACAGCTGTATGCTCTAAATTATAGAGATACAGCCGTAATATATCAATGAAGATAAAAGTGTTCCTGCCTTTCGCCCTGTTCTGGGTGATGCGGTTTAGGATGCTGTCAAGCACCACAAGCATACCTATGGGCTGTAACTGCTTGCCTAAGTCCAGAATGTCATAGCAGATAAGGCGGCTCTTGGTATCCACATTTGTGTGCTTGGCGAAGGTGTTGAGAGAGCCGTCCGTGAAAAGCTCAATGGCAAGGGCGATTTCCTGTGCTTCTGGCTCGTTCTGCTTTAACAGTTCCTCACGGAAGTCCTGCAAGGTGGGCGGCACTCCCATATAGTTGCCCTGCTGATAGTGGCGGTACACCGAAGCCGTGCAGCGGTCTATGATGGATTTCTGCTTTGCCCCAAGGCTCGCCCCGCCGATGAGCTGTTCGCAGAGGGATAAAATAAACTCTGATTTGAGGATGACAGGGTTTGCACCATCTCCATAATCAGAGTTCATATCCATAGCGTTGATGTGGTTGTCGCTGGTCGCTGAAATGTGGATGACCTCGCCCTGCATGGCTTTCACAAGGGGCGAATAGTCAGCTAAGTCGGGGCGATTACCCGCCCTTTCTCGCCTAAGAACCGTACGTGAGCGTTTCCACTCATACGGCTCAAGCATTTCATCACTCTTTCGAGCGGCTCTCAAGATAGATTCGTTGGCAGTCGGCGTGAACATACGCCGTATTTGTCACTTCTTCTTTTCCGCCACAGGACTTCGGCGCTTTGAAGAAAATCTCCCTCTCGTCCAAAATATCCAGTGGCATTCCACAGTGATAGCAACAGCCGTCTTGATTCTTCCAGATTAGCTTGAAGCGTCCTGTCAGTTTCTTCATTCCCTGATTGAACTTGCGTTGTTTGAAATATTCCGTATCAAGGAATGGGTTGGCCGCTTCCCTTACTTTTGTGTGTCGGACAATCGGCGTATGGTCTACCCGTATCAGCTCTTTTGTATCCGTAGAGAATACCCAGTTTTGGTTTCCCCTGCGATGCCAATACTTCGTAGAAATCCACCATTGCCCTTTCTTCGGATGCCGTCTTTTCGCCCATCTCCACAGCAGTTCGTAGAGAATATAATCTAAATGTGCAAATGCTTCATTCGCACATACAGATTGGTGGTAATTCGTCCATCCTCGGATTTGTTGGTTTAGCTTCATAATCAGCACATCCCGATTCCATGCTTTTCCACGTTTCAGTATTGTGTCAGATAAGTTCCTCACGATTGTCTGTACGGATTTCTTTGACGGTTTTACAATCAGCTTTCCATTCCATTTTCGGAACGTCCAGCCTAGCATATCAAATCCGCTATTGATGTGGGTAACTACTGTTTTCTCGTCCGACAGTTCCAAACCTCTTGTTTTCAGGAAATCCTTTATCAGCTCTTTTGCTTCTAAGGCGATTTCTTCTGTTGCCGCTGTGACAATGAAATCATCAGCATAACGCACCAGATTGACCTTATGGGCGTTTTTAAACCTCAAGTCCACCTTTCCAAGCCTGTTGGTGTGGAATCTGTCCGATAACACTTTCTGCATACCGTCCAATGCCATATTTGCAAGAATCGGCGATATAACGCCACCCTGCGGAGTGCCGTCCTCTGTCGGGAACAGTTCTCCCTTGAAGATAAATCCTGCTTTAAGGAATTGTTTCAGAACAGATTTATCCATAAGGATATTCTCGACCAGCCATTCGTGACTGATGTTGTCAAAACAGCCTTTAATGTCGCCCTCTAAAACCCATTCGGGCGATACTTTGCGTGACAGTGCCGCAAAAATATATTCGCAAGCGTCCTGACAGCACCGCCCTTTTCTGAAACCAAATGATTTCATGTCGGCGGTTGTTTCTGCCACTGGCTC